>OIFE01000660.1_pt1 | contig 23822 bp, 16 predicted proteins | sample 1581921 | NCBI WGS metagenome assembly OIFE01 (sample SAMN04414075, study PRJEB24778) | human gut metagenome | material: faecal | host: Homo sapiens | reverse complement strand
TATGAACTATAATCAAAACATAAATAAAGCAATAGGCTTAGTTTCTGAAATTGCCGGTTATCTATGGGATAGAGGTTGGGCCGAAAGAAACGGTGGCAATATCTCGTACAATATTACTGATGATATTGATGACCAAATATGTACGCTGAATGCAATAAGTGAAAAATACGAGTTGCCCCAGACTATGGAGAACTTGAAAAATAACTTCTTTATCGTTACCGGTACAGGATGCCGCATGCGTTATGTACATTCTGACCCGATGAATAACGCTGCAATTATACGTATTTCTGCCGATGGAACATATTATGAAATCATAGCTGAAAAGAATATTAAGCCTACCTCTGAGTTGCCGTCTCATTTACTAATACATAATGTCATACTGGGAAAAGGACGCAAAATCAAAACGGTAATCCATACTCACCCCATTGAACTAGTGGCTATGACTCATAATTCCGATTTCTTAGGAAAAGATGTATTAAGTAAATTGCTCTGGAGTATGATTCCTGAGACACGAGCTTTTTGTCCTAAGGGCGTAGGCATTGTACCATATGCCCTCCCCGGCTCAATGGAACTGGCACAAAAAACAGTAGAACAACTCGACGATTATGATGTCGTGTTATGGGAAAAACATGGGGCCTTGGCTATAGGTGAAGATATTATCGAGGCGTTTGATATGATAGACACACTAACAAAATCGGCTAAGATATACGAATCAGCCTGTTCCATGGGGTTCAAACCCAAAGGCATGAGTGATGAACAAATGGATGAATTGAAAAGAGTTTTCAATTTGTAACGTACCTAAAAGTAAATTATCATAAAAAATACCAGCCTCAACAATAAAATTGAAGCTGGTATTTTTCCAATTTTATAAGTAAGTAGTAAAACATTTATACACAGAAAAATTTTCAATAACTCATATCCAAATCTATCAACAGATAATCATACAATTAACATGAAAACAAAAATATTGATTTTTATCTTTTATTCTTTTTGTATCATAACTGCAAAAAGCCAACAAATGCAAATAGAAAAAATATGGCCGAATGGTCCAAAAGAATTAAATGGCCTGACAGAAACAATAAACGGAAAAACCACTGATACCCCCCAAGAAGCCTTATTGTATATTTACTCTCCAGAAAAGAATAAAAATAACGGTAAAGCTGTGATTTTTTGTCCCGGAGGAGGATATGGAGGATTGGCCATTGATCACGAAGGTCACAAATTTGCCCAGTGGTTAGTTAATAATGGATATACAAGTATAGTTTTAAAATACCGGTTGCCTAACGGTAACAAAAATATACCTTTAGCTGATGCTCAAGAAGCTCTGAAAATAATAAGGAATAAAGCAGATGAACTAAATATACATCCTCAGAAAATCGGTATAGCCGGTTTTTCAGCAGGTGGGCACTTAGCATCAACAGTAGGGACTCACTGGTCTGATACTTCAGTAAGGCCTGATTTTATGATTTTGTTCTATCCGGTTATCAGTACACAAAAAGAATATGCGCACAAAGGATCTTTCACAAATCTATTAGGTACAAATTTTTCAGAATCTGACCGTAAAGCTTATTCAAATGATAAACGCATTACTTCCAAAACACCAGAAACATTATTGATGTTAAGTGATGATGATACAACTGTTGTGCCAATGAATAGCATTTTATTTTATGAAGCACTCAAAAAGAATAATGTAAATGCTACCATGTATATTTTTCCTGAAGGGAAACATGGTTGGGGATTCAACCATCAATTCCGTTATCACGAATTGATGAAAACTTTATTATTGGACTGGCTCGGTCGATTTTGAATATCCTTTCAACGAGTCACAAGATTTATAATGGTAAAATATAATAATTCAGATTTTCTAAAATGCTTATATGTTGAATAAGCATTTTAGAAAATCCATTTATTCTTCTCCTATCTCAATTCGAGCTCGATAATGAGTATGAGATGTTATAGGAGCCAATGAAAAATAACCTTTTTCAATTTTCCCCTCGGAAACAATCAAAGGTGACTTAGATTGTCGCATTCGATGGTCTTCCCATAATTGTGCAGAATCAGGATAATAATCAACATAATAATTCCCTATCGTCCAATTATTTACATATCTATCATAAAAAATACGGGCTACCATCCCCATATTCATCCTCAAATTCATCTCAACACATGGATGCAAATGATATATTCCATTTCGATTATATATCATCATATCAATCCCTAAATACCCTCTATAAAACATACCGATAAGTGAGGATAGTAAATCAATATAAGCCTTTTGCAATCGTTCTATCTGGTACTTCTTTATTCCGAATTGCAATATTTCTGCAAGAATCGTCTCATCCGATGCCAAAAGATTACTTTTATACACACCTTTCGCGTCTGTCGTAAATAATGAATAACCAGCAAAAGAAACAGTACCAGCCCCATCACTAAAAAATTCCATAGCAAAATCTCTGACTTTTTCATAAAAAGGCTCTCCTATAACCATACCCTGACGTTTAAGAATGCCATTACTCCACCTTTCAAGAGTTGTATCATATACACCACGTCCCCAACTCAACCCTTTCCCACTACCAGACCAAGGAGCTTTTAATACTGTTTTTGGCGCATTTTCTATGAAAACCCGAACTTCGTTTGCTGTACGTAGTTCTAAAGGTAACTGATACGGAATATCTGAATAACCATAATTTATTAACGAAGAAAGTATGGTTATTGTAATTGCCCGATGAGATAATCTTTTTAACTGAGATAGGCTATCATGAGTCGGCAAATGACAAGAATCTATTCCCCAACGATTCAATCTGCAAACTATTTCGGGGCTCCATCCCCAAGGTACAATACTTGATATATTTTCATACAGCTTTATCTCCTCCGGCAAAAGCAAGCCCGGAAATAACCCGAATTGTCTTATTAAACATTGAGCATTGTTTTTATAATCTGCATCCGGACATAAAACATAATCATTTGCCCCCGCATACCACATCGGAAGCATGGACAAATCATAAGCTATAGACCTTGCTTTAGGTGGAGCCATATAATGCATTCCCCCATTTGCAATTGCCAAATCGTTTTCCGGATTAAAAATATAGAGTTCTTGTACTACCATAAAAGATAAACTTGACTTACTTTTTGCAACAAAAATAATGATTCCCCAGACAGGTAAAAAATATATGAAATATTTTATCTATCTGTTACCATTCCGTTAAAAGCATCCCCCTAATTACATCTAAAAGAAAAAAAACAAAAAGCCGGTCATAATACTTTAATTATAACCGGGCTTTCTACTGCAGATTGTAAAAACAAAGCAATATGAATAGGACATATTACTTACTACCTGAAACATAGATTCCATACAGAATAACTTCTGTACAACTGTTCATTATATATGAAATTTATATCTTAAAGATATCGAAGCTTATTCCTCGTAAACTTCTAAAAAACGTATGGCAGGTCTTCTGACTGACTCCGGTTTCGATAGCCTTCCCATTTTAAATAAAAACAGTGGCACAAGTATTTATCGCAACCTTTTATAAGGAGATCACAGCAGCGGGACTGTCCGGGACTTGCACCCGATTCCCGTTTAATCATATTTCACTGAACAGTGATATACGAACCATTCGGAACAAATATAATACTCTTTTCGGAAAAATAGAATAAAGTCTACCACTTTATTTATTATACGCACACATTTTACAGCACATCCCCCCAAACTGCAAATGATTTTTTGAAACTTCTATAATATCGAACAAAGTAAAAAATAAAGAAGGAGCTACCCGACTAAAGTAACTCCTTCTTTCTATCTTTAATTAGATGACATTTAAGATGGTAACACTAATAACGGTGTATCGGCATGGAACAACATTTTATGCGCAATACTCGGATTGAATAACCGAGCAAAAATATTACGTTTCCGATTAGCAATAGCTAAAACATCAATTTTCTCTTTACGTACCAATGTTTCTACTCCATCGAGAAAACCAGCACCATCAATCAATGTATAACTTGCCTCTCTACCCGGATATTGTTTTCTAAAATAATCCTTTATACCTGCCAGTTTTATTTCATTCCAAGTATCCTGTTTTGTAGTCATGTGCACAAATGTTATCTTAAAGTCAAAACTTCCGAACAATCTCATAAATGTATCGAGAGCTATCAAATCCTGCTGATCAAAACTGGTAAAAAATGCCATATTATTTACCTCGTCAATCATTGTAAACGGTACATTTTCTGGAATTGCAAAAACCGGAAATTTCGTAGAATCAAGAACTTCTGCCGTTACACTTCCTATCAAATCTATCTCCTTTTGATTTTTTCCTCTCGTTCCCATTATAATCAACGTAGGATGATACTCCTTACTAAAATGATTAATTTCATCTTCAGGTATACCTTCACGCAAAGTATAATCAAAATCAATATCTGGTAACAGCCCTTCTTTTATCTGATTACGTAATGTCTCTGTAAAAGTTTTCATCTCCTTAGCCACTCTATCTTGTACTTGTTTAAGAGCTTCATCCTCACTTACCTCATACGTAAACGCATCTGTAACAGGAATAGCTCCTGGAAAATAAGGGCTAAAATATGCATGGAGCAACATTATCTTTGCATCGATACTTTTTGCAAAATCAAAACCTATCTGGCAAGCTTTAAGAGAATAATCAGAAAAATCAATAGGAATAAGAATACGTTTAGGATGATGTACTGTCTGTAATTCGGATTCGGTATCTTTTTCTTCGAAAATAGAATATTGTTCCAAAATCTGCAAAGCATGAGGCAAATCTCTCTCTCTAATTCTTACACGTACTCCCGATGAAATGACAGGCTGAATCAAGTTTACATTTTGAATAGCTACCGGTATATCCTCATTCTCAAGAATGCCTTTTATAATCTGAGCTTTCTCATATGTATAAATGGCAATGGTTATTAATCTGTCCTCATCCATAACGGTATCAATTTTTAAGTTGTTTTTTAATTTATTTTTCGGCTGAACAATTCTCCTCCTGAAGAATATTCATTGCCATATCATAAATAGTTGTATTATCAAGAACGACAATACCTCCATCCGGACCCGGCTCAATGTGTAAACCACAGTTTTTACCAAATTCGTAATTATTACCTCCAAAATAATTGCGAACAGTTTGAACGGTTACATTCAATTCGTCTGCAATTCTATGCATCGAACCGTCAGGTAAACAATCTTTGATACGACGAAGTTCATTAAATGTTATAGTCTTTGTCATAATTGTAAATGTTTTAAATGGTTTATAGCTATGGTTTATTTTTTTATTCGCATTAAATTTAAGTTCAAAAAATGGTATTTCCAAATTTTATATAACATTTTTATCAGGACGACAAGAAAAAATAATGAAGTTCCATTTATAATAAAAATGCAACTTCCATTTTGTATTGTCTTAATCTATTACATATCATCATCATATATCTTTCTGTTACCATAATTACACATATATCTCTTAGTATAAATATCAAGAAACTGTTTAGATTTTCCAATGAGAGTAATTCAGTCGAGTCTCTTTTCCTTTTTTTTCGGACTGTTTTCCCTCTTGCATTCGTCAAATAGCCTACTACCATTCCCATAAAATCAGAAAAATATTCTCAGAAAAAATTCTCAAAGCTTACCTAAACAAAAACTAAGCTGGTTCTAAAATACCGTACATGATTTCAGTAAATATTTTGAAATGCCGTCTTTAACCTCTATTTATAAAAAAACTGCTCTTACATATAAAAATATATAAGAGCAGACAATACATTCCATTTTTCTTAATTATCACTCTTCCAGTAACTCAAAATCATCCTTTCCAACACCACAAACCGGACAAACCCAATCTTCGGGAATATCTTCAAATGCAGTTCCGGGTTCGATTCCTCCTTCCGGATCTCCAATTTCCGGGTCATATACCCAGTCACAAACAGTACAAATATACTTCTTCATAATTCAATAATAAATTAAAACTATTTTATATAACAAATAAATCTGAAATTTGTTAGAACATATTCAATATCTTTTCATACATCTAACCATATTCCTATTCGAAAACTGAAACATTATGCAATCAAATATAAAAATTAATTTTTATATCTCGAATTCAGATGCTATTTAAATTTTTCTATTTTACTTATAAATCCATATACTTAAATAATAATGATATATTAATTGCCGATTTTAGTTATTTTTGTAATACTAAAAATAAAAATAGGATGACACCCTTTTTATATCGTATTGCCGAGACCTATTATAAAGAAAATTCTGGAAACTTATCAGATATTGCTTTTGTTTTTCCCAACCGACGAGCTGGTGTATTTTTTCAGAAATATATTGCTCAAGTTGCACAAAAACCTATATTTTCACCTCCAATACTAACCATCAGCGATTTGTTCTGCCAGTTTAGTCCGTATTTACAAGCAGACAGGACAAGTATGCTTTTTATCCTGTATCAAAAATTTCAGGCACTCAGTCTTTCTAACGAGTCTTTCGATGATTTCGTATTTTGGGGGGATATGTTACTCAACGATTTCGATGATGTAGATAAATATGTAGCCAATCCAGAACAATTATTCAGAAACATAAAAGAATTAAAAGAAATAGATGAATTATTCGATTATCTTACTCCAAACCAAATAGATGCTATACGACAATTTTGGGGTAACTTCATTCCGATAAACGAAAGTCGAAAAAAAATGGAGTTCTTGGCAATATGGGAACTTTTATATCCATTATATTGTGCTCTCCGAGAAGAATTACAGAAAAAGAATATAGCTTACGAAGGAATGATATTCAGAGATGTAGCAGAAAAGGCTTTATCAAAAAAATTGGATAACATACCATATCGACGTATCGTTTTTATAGGGTTGAATGTATTAAGCAAATCGGAGGAAATCGTTATGTCCCGACTACGAGACATGGGGATAGCAGATTTTTATTGGGATTATTATTCTCCTCTTGTCCGTGATAAATATAATAAAGCTTCTTTTTTCTTATCAGAAAATAGATTAAAATATCCATCACAATATGATATATTTGAAACGGATGAAAACACTAACAATCTCTCCCAAATAGAAATTATCGGTATTCCTTCTGCTGTAGGTCAAGCAAAACAGGCCTGCAAAATACTGTCAGAATTACTGAAAAATAAAGATATTTCCAATCCTGAAAAGGCAATAAATACAGCAATTATTTTACCTGATGAACATCTTTTGTTGCCTATGTTATACTCTGTTCCCAAAGAGATAGACCCTATAAACGTAACAATGGGATATACTTTATCTAATACCCCTGTAGCCGGACTAATGGAAGAAATCTTCGACTTACAGAAACACCTGCGTCTCATCTCCGGTCAACCATACTTTTACCATCGTAAAGTATTATCTCTTCTTTCTCATCGATATATAATGATTTCAGGAGAAAAAATAATACTCGAACTCAGTAACTATATACGAAAATATAACCGGGTATTTATACCTGTAAATGATTTGGCAAAAAACGAATTATTAAAACGAATATTCATACCATTGACCAATGCACAAGAAGCTGCTGACTATCTTATTTCAATTCTCGAATATTTACAACAAGAGCATTTCTTTGCTTCCAAAGCTAATGACGAAAAAGAAAATAATAAACTGACTCCCCTTGAAAAGGAATTTTTATATCATTATTACATTACTGTAAACCGACTGAAGGAGGTTATGACTGAATATAAAACGGGAATGAATGTAAGCACTTTTTTCAGATTACTGAACAAAATGGTCAACAACATCGCTATTCCTTTCCGAGGAGAACCTTTATCGGGATTACAAATAATGGGTGTACTTGAAACTAGAGCTTTGGACTTCGAAAATCTGATCGTATTATCGATGAATGAAGGTATATTCCCCGTGAAAAAAGTAGCAAACACCTTCATCCCATATAATTTGAGAAAAGGATTCGGTCTTTCAACTTCAGAACATCAAGATAGTATATATGCCTATTATTTCTATCGAATGATTTACAGAGCAAAAAAAATATTCCTTATCTATGACACACGCACTGAAGGAACTGATATAGGAGAAATGAGCAGATATATATATCAAATGAAATATCACTATCGCCTCCCTTTAAAAGAAAAACTAGTAACTTATGATATTTCAGTAAACGATATCCAGCCTATTTACGTAATAAAAACAGAGAGTGTAAAAAAACGACTTGACCGTTTCTTATCAGGTGGTGATCGGGCCTTATCTGCCAGTGCAATAAACACATATATCAATTGTCCTCTACAATTTTATTTGCAATCGGTAGAAAGAGTAACTCCAGATGACGATGTATCGGAAAACATTGAAGCCAGTACATTTGGAAGCATTTATCACAGGGTCATGGAATGTATATATAATCGATTTAAGGGAAATTTAGTCATGGGTGATGCCCTTGAGAAAATACAAAAAGATGATATATTTCTAACAGGCCTAATAGAATCAGCATTCAACGAATGTTATTACCAAAAGAATGAGCCCCAGCGCTTAACAGGACAGAACTATTTGGTAGGTGAAATCATTCGTAAATATGTAAAAAGGACTCTTTCATCCGACAGAAAACTGACCCCATTCCTTTACATAGAATCCGAACGATTAATAGAAACGGAACATAGTATTTCCCCGAATAAAACAGTGCGATTAAAAGCTTTTATTGACCGAGTAGATGAAGTTAAAGGCAAAATTCGTATCATTGATTATAAAAGTGGAGCTAAACCCCGTTCCAATTCTGGTAGCAGAGAGATTGTATTCCGTAAAATAGAAGACTTATTCGACAAAAACCTTCCAAACCGACCTAAAGCAATTATGCAGGTTTTTATGTATGCAATGATGTATTCAAAAATAGCGAATGGAAAAACCTTAAAACCAGGAATTTATTATCTCCGTTCATTATTCGAACATAATTTCGACTGGGAGATAAAATTAAAGATTGATAAGACTAATAAAATAATTGAAGACTTTCACGACATATGTTCTGATTTTACAAATCATTTTAACCAATGTCTCAATGAAATCTTCGATGAGAATATTCCCTTCACACAAACAAACGATTTAAAAACTTGTGAGTATTGTGACTTTGCATCTATATGTAAACGATAATACAAATGCCATATTTATACTTTTATTCCCTTTTAGAACACTTTTTAGGGTAAAAAGAGAAATCATATTTTTCTTTTTCTTGTTATATTTATACCATAAAATCAGTTATTAATTTTTTTGAACAAAAAGTATAATATGCTTACATCATTTATTATCCTGGCTCTTTCGGCTGTATTTTTTATCAATGGTAAAATACGTTCAGATTTAGTTGCTCTTTGCTCTCTGATATTGTTAGTTATATTTAATATTTTAACTCCTGAAGAAGCACTATCAGGATTCTCCAACAATATCGTCATTATGATGATAGGCCTATTTGTCGTAGGAGGAGCTATTTTCCAAACCGGACTTGCGAAAATGATAAGCCGTAAAATACTGGAACTCGCCGGACATAATCAATTAAAACTTTTTATCCTCATTATGCTCGTTACTGCAGGTATAGGTGCTTTCGTCAGCAACACCGGAACAGTCGCCTTAATGTTGCCTATTGTCGTAAGCCTTGCAGCCAGCGCACATTCCCACCCAGGACGTTTCTTAATGCCTTTAGCCTTTGCCAGTAGTATGGGTGGCATGATGACTCTAATCGGTACTCCTCCCAACCTCGTCATACAAAATACTCTTACAGAAGCAGGATATGAACCTCTATCATTCTTCTCTTTTACTCCTGTAGGGCTTATATGTATTGCTGTTGGTATCATTGCACTTATACCTCTAAGCAAAATATTTTTATCAAAAAATGAAACTGATAATCAATCGAAACACAACAATGGAAAATCCCAGAAAGAATTGATACAAGAATACCAGTTGATGAGTAACCTTTTCAGAGTTCAGATAACAAATGATTCCCATTTCAATAATAAAACATTACAGAATCTTGATATTGCGAGAAAATATCATATCAATGTTCTGGAAATACGTCGCAAACCTTCAAATCAGCGTTCCTTTTTCCAAACAATAGATCAAATGACCGCAGGCCCTGAAACTGTGGTAAAAAATGGCGATATGTTTTATGTTATGGGTGATTACGGACAAGTTGAACAATTCATAAAAGAAAATCATTTAGAACTGATAGATATTCATATACCTGAAGGAACTGATATCCCAGATAATATTGACCTTCATGAAATAGGCATAGCTGAAATTTTACTAATGCCTAGTTCCAAGTTAATCAATGTTCCTATCAAGGAAAGTGGATTTAGAGAAAAGTTCAACATCAATGTACTTGGAATACAACGTGGTGGAAAATATATCTTACAAAATCTAAAAGATGAAAAAATGCACAGCGGTGATGCTATCCTTGTTCAAGGCACATGGAATAATATCGCCCGCATGAGCGAAGACCAATCAGACTGGGTGGTTGTAGGCCAGCCTGAGGCTGAAGCAGCAAAAGTTACTCTTGACCACAAAGCCCCTATTGCCGCTACCATTATGTTACTAATGATTTTAGCCATGGTATTTGATTGGGTCCCAGCCGTTATCGCTGTTATGGTAGCGTCCGTATTAATGATTTTTACCGGATGTCTAAGAAACGTTGAAGATGCCTACCGCACCATCAACTGGGAAAGTATCGTTTTAATTGCTGCTATGTTGCCGATGTCTATGGCACTGGAAAAAACCGGAGCTTCTGCACTGATTTCCCAAAACCTTGTAGGTAGCCTTGGTCACTGGGGACCATTAGCATTACTGGCCGGTATATATTTCACTACATCATTACTGACTATGGTTATCAGTAATACGGCTACGGCTGTACTTTTAGCACCCATTGCCATGCAATCTGCCATAGGGATTGGGGTAAGTCCTTATCCTTTTTTATTTGCCGTCACTGTAGCTGCAAGTATGTGCTTCGCCTCTCCATTTTCTACTCCTCCCAATGCATTAGTCATGTCTGCAGGAAAATATAGCTTTGTCGATTATGTAAAAGTCGGACTGCCATTGCAAATAATCATGGGTATAATTATGATTATCGTACTCCCTTTACTATTCCCATTCTAATATAAACCAATAAATCTACCAATCGAATATAGAATCTGTGTTTATATTCTTTCTTATTGGTCAAATTTATTCAAAAAAATATTTAATCCAGAAACAAATATTATCTTTCAGCAGTTTATAATATAGAGTATTTGTTTCTGAAAAATAATATATAAACTATATGTTATTAGATAAATCAAAAATAACTTTTACATCCATCATTTTACTTCTATGCATTACAATTGCATGTCATTCACTAAATAATGATAATAAATCAGAGAATATGAAAACAAATAATCTTCGCGAAATATATTTTGCCGGTGGTTGTTTCTGGGGTACCGAGCACTTCATGAAACAAATAAAAGGAGTAAAAACGACAGAAGTAGGGTATGCAAACGGAAACACAAGCAATCCTTCATACAAACAAGTCTGCAATGGAAATACAGGATTTGCAGAAACAGTAAAAGTCATTTACAACCCTCAAATTGTGGACTTAGAACTATTGATAAATTTATATCTAAATACAATAGATCCCACCAGTATTAACCGACAAGGTAATGATCAAGGCAGCCAATACCGGACAGGAATATATTACACCGATTCCAGCGATGTTCATACTATAAACAATACAATAAGAAACATTGCTGGTAAATACAATAAACCAATAGTCGTAGAAATAAAGCCATTACAAAATTTCTATAAAGCAGAAGAATTCCACCAGAACTATTTAGATAAAAATAAGGGTGGATATTGTCATATCAGGCCTGAATTATTTGAATTGGCCCGTAGAGCTAATGAAAAAACAAAATTTAAGAAATCAGATGATAGCACATTACGCTCAATTTTATCAAAAGAACAATATATTGTCACCCAGAAAAATGGCACCGAACCTGCTTTTAAAAACGAATACTGGGATGAAAAAAGAGAAGGTATTTATGTAGATATCACAACCGGAGAACCTCTATTTGTATCTACAGACAAATTTGATTCGGGTTGTGGATGGCCCAGTTTCACAAAACCTATTAAAAAAGAATTGATAAAAGAAAAAATAGATACATCCTACGGAATGAAACGAATCGAAGTAAGAAGCTCTACAGGAGACGCTCATCTGGGACATGTATTTAATGACGGTCCAACAGATAAAGGTGGACTACGATATTGTATAAATAGTGCCTCACTACGCTTTATACCAAAAGAGGAAATGAAGGCTGAAGGATACGAAGACTATATATATTTATTGAAGTAATATAGCCTAAATATGCTTTTCTATAAAACAAAAAAATATGAAGGTATCGACCAGACATTCATTACAAGGTGATACCTTCATATTTTTCATTCTCTATTAAAGATTATTTTGCAACCATTTGGGCTATGACATCCATTACTCCTGCTGCTGTTTTTTCCGCCAATTCAGGAGTAGAAGCTTCAGCATAAACACGGATAATAGGTTCGGTATTCGATTTTCGCAAATGTACCCATCTATCAGGAAAATCGATTTTAACACCATCTATGTCCGTCACATCATATTGTATATATTTTTCTTTTACAGCTGTCAATAAAGCATCGACATCAATATCTGAAGTCAATTGAACTTTTTGTTTCGCTATGCTATACGGAGGATATGAAGCGCGAAGTTCACTGACTTTTTTCCCTGATTTTGCCAAATAAGTAAGGAATAAAGCAATCCCTACAAGAGCATCACGTCCATAATGACTCGCCGGATAGATAACTCCCCCATTTCCTTCTCCTCCGATAACAGCATTAGTTTCCTTCATTTTTGCCACTACATTCACTTCGCCAACAGCTGCTGCATTGTACTGCTGACCATAGGAACGGGTAATGTCTCGAAGAGCTCTCGAAGAACTTAAATTGGATACCGTATTTCCTGGAGTATGCTGGAGTATATAATCGGCTACCGCAACCAATGTATATTCTTCTCCAAACATATTCCCATTTTCGCAAATCAAGGCTAAACGGTCAACATCTGGATCAACAACAAAACCGACATCAGCTTTCCCTTCTTTCATTACGGAGGCTATCTCTGTCAAATTTTCGGGCAAAGGTTCCGGATTATGAGCAAAATGACCATTTGGCTCACAATTTAATTTTTTTATTTCCTTTACTCCAAGAGCTTCTAAAAGTGCAGGAATAGCTATTCCTCCAACAGAATTTACACAATCAATAGCCACACTAAAATTGGCAGCTTTTATGGCAGCAACATCCACTAAATCAAGGGCTAAAACACTTTCAATATGCTTTTGTGTATAAGAATGATTTTCAATCACCTTACCCAGCTGATCTACTTCAGCAAAAGAAAAATCTTCATTTGCTGCAATCTGCAAAACTTCATTTCCCTCAACAGCATTTAAAAATTCTCCCTTTTCATTCAACAATTTCAAAGCATTCCACTGTTTGGGATTATGGCTGGCTGTCAAAATAATGCCTCCACAAGCATTTTCCATTGTCACAGCCAACTCCGTTGTCGGAGTTGTAGCCAAACCTATATCTACAACATCAAATCCCATGCCCATTAAAGTACCCGTAACAGTATGTTTTACCATTTCACCTGAAATACGAGCATCACGACCAACAACAATCTTATTAGTTTTCACACTTGTTGTTTTACGAATAAAAGTGGCGTAAGCAGCTGTAAACTTTACTATATCGAGAGGATTTAATCCCTCTCCTGCCCGGCCTCCGATAGTTCCTCTAATTCCAGAAATAGATTTAATCAAAGACATAGTAGTTTTAATTTAAGATTATAAATTGTGTGTGTTATTTATTCTTATTGTATACTTTCTCTATAGGTGATATCCCATAATATAGGTTGTACCGCTGTAGCTTCAGACTGGGTCCCTTGCTTTGAAGGAACAATCAACCGAACCTTGGAATTTACACCTAAATATTTTAGAGGTTTTTCTACCCCGTATCCAAAATACAGATACGGAGAACTATATCCATAACGGAAACTCCCATTTATTGATGATAATGCTGACATCGTAAGCAAATCTGTACGATCGGCAATAATCTGAATTTCTTCTCCTTCTTTTGCTTTATCATCCATATCTCCAGTAGCTACAACCTGCATATAAACACCTTCATCTAATTTATAAAAAGGGGCACTCGTATCATCCCACTTTCCTCCTGTAGTGATAAAGGATTTTCCATCGTCAGGGATATCAGCAATCTGATAACCATCGAGAAATTTATTGATAGCATTCTCTTCTTGCTCTAATAATTCAGCATATGTTTTATTATCATCACAAGACAAAAATAAACCTATTGACAAAATAAAAAAGGTTATATAAGAAACAGATTTTATTTTCATAAATCAAAGTATATATAATTTGAGGTCAAAAGTAATCATTTGCTATTTATAAAGTCAAATTTTAAAGCAACAAAAATAAACGTTGTATTTATATTTTATGTTTTATTTTTAAAATAGGCAACATTATAACAAATCAAAATAAATTATCCGAATAATAATAGCCTACACTATTGTAAATATTGAACATACATTGGCAATAAATTCTTAAATCGCTCTATTATCTCCTCCATCGTACCATAAAATTCTCCTCCAGCAGCATTCATATGCCCACCTCCATTAAAATATTCCGAAGCGACTTTATTTGCCGGAAAATTACCTTTTGACCGTAAAGAAACTTTTATATATTCTTTTTCTTCCCTGAAAAATGCAGAAAATACGACTCCTTCAATACTTAACGGAACGTTTACCAAACCTTCACTGTCTCCTTTTCTATAATGGTAACGATTGAGTTCTTCTCGTGTAAGGGTAATCATTGCGGTTTTATATCCAGGAAAAATTTCAAGTTTCTCGCTGGTCGCATACCCATTAAGTCTTATTTTGTCAACAGAATTAGTATTAAAAACTTTAGTATATATTTTATCTTTATCTATCCCTTTTCGCACAAGTTCCTCGATGATGAAATACATATCAGGCTTATTCGAATTATAAGTAAAATTTCCCGTATCTGTCATCATTCCAGTATATATAGCTGCCGCACTCAAACAATCAAGTACATCAAACATTCCCATCCGGCAAATCAATCGGAAAACCAATTCACTTGTTGATGAAATTTCAGGATGAGATATAATCACATCACAAAAGTTTTCAGGGTCAAGATGATGGTCTATCATAACTTTCTTAGCTTTCGCTTTTGCAATAAGCGGAGACAAGTCATCGCCTACTCGAGATAAAGCATTAAAATCAAGGCAGAATATCAATTCAGCTTTGTCTATCAATTCAGCTACAAATTCAGGATACTTACTAAAATTTAATATATCCTTGGCCCCTCCAAGAAAACAAAGATTGTCAGGCAACGCATCCGGAACAACCACTGTAACAGACTTGTCTAATGCATTCAAAAAATGATATAATCCTAAAGACGAACCGACAGCATCTCCATCGGGTGAAACATGACATATCGTCACTACATTGTCATACTTATTTATCAACTTAGCTACCTGATCAATTTTACTCTCAGATATGATTTTTTCCATCATAGATTTTTACTTTTTTGAAATAGCAAAAATAGACAAAAAAACGGAATTGAGAAATACATCACAGCCAGCATTCAATAATGGAATGAACATTTTTTAAATTCATATCGGTTAAATTAAAGTCTATGAAAACTTAATTATGATATTATCGGTTATCTTTGCATTGGATAAAAAGAATTACACTTTATTTTAAACAGATGAAATCAAAATTATTTTTTTTAATCGTATTGTTATTATCTGTATTTTCTTTACAGGCTCAAATTCTTGAACCAATAAAATGGAATACACAATTAAAAAATGAAGATAATAACAAAAAAGAAATTATTTTCCACGCAAAAATAGAAAATGGTTGGCATTTATACGGTCTGGATATACCTGAAGGTGGTCCGCGTTCCACCCGATTTGTTTTTGAAAAAATTCAGGGAGCCATTCTGTCCGGCAATATACATGCTTTAAATGAAGCAACAACTGAATATAGTCCACTATTTGAACTAAAATTAAGCTGGTACAGCAAATCGGCCGACTTTTCTCAAAAAATTGAGATAACAGATTCTAAACAATTTTCAATTTCAGGATATATAGAATATCAAGCTTGTAATGACTTGACATGTCTACCTCCTACAAAATATGAGTTTCAATTAGGAAATATAACAGAAATTGAAGAATCCAGCAATACGACAAATACCAATAATGAGATGCAGATGAATGTCTTCACTCCTAAAATAAAAAATAAGCACACCGATTTCTGGGTTCCGGTTATCAACGAGATGAACAATATAGGAGAAAACTCTGTCGGGACTCAAACTTCTTTGTGGTTTATCTTTATCAGTGGATTTATAGGAGGGCTGTTAGCCTTACTAACACCATGCGTGTGGCCCATGATACCCATGACCGTAAGCTTTTTTCTAAAAAAATCCCAAAATCGTAAGCGCTCTATCATAGATGCCCTTATTTATGGATTATCCATAATAATTATTTATTTGATATTAGGACTTGCTGTAACCGCCATTTTCGGGGCGAGTGCATTAAATGATTTATCAACAAATGCAGTTTTCAATATATTATTTTTTGCCCTCTTAGTTTTATTTGCTGTGTCTTTTTTCGGAGCTTTCGACATTACATTACCTTCTTCCTGGACAACTAAACTCGATAATAAAGCAGAAACAACAACAGGACTCATCAGTATCTTTTTTATGGCTTTTACTTTAGTGTTAGTATCCTTTTCTTGTACCGGACCTATAATAGGGACCTTATTGGTACAAGCTGCATCTTTAGGAGATACGACAGGGCCAGCCATGGGAATGTTTGGTTTTGCTTTAGCTTTATCAATCCCATTTAGCCTATTTGCGATATTCCCCTCTTGGATGAAACAAATGCCTAAATCCGGAGGATGGCTCAATTCTGTAAAAGTAGTCCTTGGATTCTTAGAATTGGCCCTTGCTTTAAAATTCCTATCTGTTGCAGACTTAGCCTATGGGTGGCACATTCTCGACCGAGAAGTATTTCTTGTTCTTTGGATTGTTATTTTTACATTCTTAGGGTTATATCTGTTGGGTAAAATTACCTTTTCTCATGATTCAGAAATAAGACATATCTCGGTATTACGTCTGTTTTTGGCATTAATCTCGTTCAGCTTTTCACTATATATGGTTCCCGGATTGTGGGGGGCTCCACTAAAAGCTATCAGTGCTTTTACACCACCCCTTCACACACAAGATTTCTCTTTATTTGATGGAGAAGTTAAAGCCCAATTCACCGATTACGATGAAGGAATGGATTTTGCTGCTAAAGAGAAAAAACCAGTACTCATCGACTTTTCCGGTTATGGGTGTGTAAACTGCCGCAAAATGGAAGCTTCTGTGTGGACGGCTCCACAAGTAAGGCAACTAATCGAAAACGATTATGTCCTAATTACACTAATGGTCGATGATAAAAGTTCTCTGCCAGAACCTATAGAAATTACCGAAAACGGGAAAAAAGTAACATTAAAAACTTATGGAGATAAATGGAGTTACTTACAACGTTACAAATTCGGTGCTAATGCTCAACCTTATTATGTCCTATTAGACAATAAAGGTTATCCTTTAGCTCCATCCTACTCATACAACGAAAATGTAAATAAATTTGTATCATTCTTAGAAACAGGATTAAAAAATTATAAGGAAAATAAAAAATGAATCATAGCAAAGAGGAAAAAATGGAAGCCTTCGGTCGCTTTTTAGACATTCTGGACGAGTTGAGGGTAAAATGTCCCTGGGACCGAAAACAAACAAATGATAGTCTACGTACAAATACAATAGAAGAAACTTTCGAATTATGTGATGCCATCATAAAAAACGATAACGAACTTATCAAAAAAGAATTGGGTGATGTATTATTGCACATAGGCTTTTATGCTAAAATAGGTGAAGAAAAAAATATCTTTGACATTGCGGATGTATGTAATACTCTCTGTGATAAACTTATATATCGCCATCCACACGTATTTGGGGAAGACTGCGTAAACGGTGCAACCCAAGTAGAACAAAATTGGGAACAATTGAAGTTAAAAGAAAAAGGTGGCAACAAAACTGTACTCGAAGGTGTCCCTTCTGCACTGCCTGCAATGGTAAAAGCTCACCGCATCCAAGACAAAGTACGAAATGTAGGTTTTGATTGGGAAGAAAAAGAACAGGTATGGGATAAGGTATACGAAGAATTCGGAGAATTAAAAGAAGAAATCTCCCATATGGATACCGACAAAATGGAAGCAGAATTCGGAGATTTAATGTTCAGCATTATCAATGCCGCACGCTTATATAAAATAAATCCAGAGAATGCTTTGGAAAGAACTAACCAAAAATTTATCCGCCGATTCAACTATCTCGAAGAACATACTATAAAGCAAGGTCGTGACTTGAAATCCATGTCCCTTGCAGAAATGGATGAAATTTGGAATGAAGCAAAAAAGCACGGATTATAATCGTCTTTTTTTATTCCTGATTCATTAAAAATATTATTATATTATCTTGATTGACAAAATAATATAATAATATTTTTTTATCTAATTGCTTTCCGATAATATTTTTGTATAGATTCATACAATTGTGCAAAAGTACAATCTAAAGCCCTAACAGAAATACATACGGGTGAACCATAATGATGTAATTTCAGCATCAGAGAACGCTTTTTTATTTCTGATGATTCTTGCATTATATACTGATTAGGATTTTTTACAACCAACACGACATACTGATAGTCTATATTTTCTAAATCATCCATCACTTTTATTTGTTCAACATCTCTCCACGTCACTGTACCAATATAATATCCGGTCGATAAATCTGTTATCCCTTCATCTGAAATTATTACGCCTATTCGCCCCTCTTTATGTATTCGATAAATAGCCCACAAAGTAAAAATAAACAGTAAAAAAGCGACAATCATTAGTAACCCTGTAAAATGGAACCATAATTGATGTGCTCTGAAAAGATAACATGACAGATAACCCAGAGCGATAACTACCACTAATGTCACTACTGATAAACCATATATACCGAAAATTTTACTTTTCTTCAATCGAAATGTAACAATGGATGATTCTGCCATAAATAAAATCTTTAAATAGACTTCTCAATATTCCATACAAAAGCCCTTAATCCTAATGCTGGAGTCTGATTATCAAGTTTATGTAATAAATCTAACAATGTATCTACTTGCCGGTCTTCAACCATTGTAATAATGGCCGAATTCATACTGGGCCAAGCATGACTGCCATAATGAGGCTCACCTTTTACCGAACCTCTTCCTTGTATATTTTCCCAATACGAAAAACCTCGGCAATTATTGTGTTCTAGAATACCCATCACCATCTCAAAATGAGCCTGATCAAATGTTATAAATATAGCTTTCATCTTATTATTCAAATTATATTGTGCTCTACTTTTCATTTTCAAAAAGATATGCCGGGTAACCCCGGTATATCTTTTCTTCTATCTTTACACACGATTACATTTTCTTTAAATCAGCTAAACGGGCAGCCAACTTCCGTCGTTTCCGTTTGATACCATTTCCCGCAAATATACAATATACAACTGGTACAATAATCAACGTAATCAACGTAGAAACCGAAAGCCCCCAAGCTACTGTAGTACCCATAGACCGCCACATTTCAGATCCCTCTCCAGTTCCTACAGCTAAAGGTATCATACCAAATACAGTAGTCAACGTTGTCATCAATACCGGACGAAGACGGGATTTACCAGCATGTATAACAGCATGTGTAACCGATAAGCCTCGCTCCCGATTCAATATGGTATAGTCGATAAGTACAATTCCATTTTTCACAACAATACCCACCAACATAATTACCCCCACAAATGCCATAACACTCAATGGAGTACCAGTTAAAGCCAAACCGATAAATACACCTGTCAAAGCAAACGGCAGAGAGAACATAATGATAAATGGATCGGTCAATGATTCAAATTGAGACGCCAATATAATAAACACCAGAATAACAATTAAAGCCATCAACATAGACAAATCACTAAATATATCCTGTTGGTCTTCATAAGTTCCTCCTATACTCATTTCAATTCCCGCAGGAATATCCATTTTTTCTATTTCAGCTTTCACCCCAGAAACTGCCTCACCTAATACACCATCAGCACTCAATACAGCCGATACAGTAACAACTCTTTCCCGGTCTTTCCGCTCAATTGTAGGTGGAGACATCCGTTCTACGACCTTCCCGACATCACGTACACGAACGCCCTTTCCCTGAGAATTATATATCATTATATTTTCTATATCAGCAATAGTTTGCCGATATTCAGGAGCATAACGTACTTTTATATCATATTCGTCTCCATCTTCACGATAATAAGAAGCCGTCGCCCCATTGATACGATTTCTTAAATATGATGATGCTGTCGTAATATTCAACCCATTTAACGCCAATTTTTCACGATCAAAATCAACTTGATATTCAGGTACATAATCTTTACGGCTGATTGTCGTAGCAGCTACATCTTTAACATCCATCATCCGTTTGGCCAATTCTGCTGCAACTTTATCAGTCGTAGCAAAATCATACCCGTACACTTCGACATCAACAGCTGCTTGAGCTGCCATACCATGCTTACTGCCTCCGGCATTTACTTCAAACGTTTTTATTTCAGGATATTTAGACAAGTCCTCACGCATCATATCACAAATCATTGTTAACCCTCGTTCACGGTCACCGACACTTGACAAAGAAATAGTAAACGAAACAATATGTGTTCCATTTTCCTGCATCGAACCAAATACATTATCTGTATCAGCTTGTCCAACTGTGAAATTCGAAACTTGAATTTCAGGATATTTTTCTCGGAATTCTCGGTCAATCCTCAAAGCTAAATCTCGAGTTATTTCGGTACGAGTGCCTACAGGCAGTTCCAAAGTTATACCAATACGGGCATTATCTTGCGTAGGAAAAAACTCTGTAGGAATAAAACGTACCAACATCATACTTCCTGCAAATAATAATACTGCTCCGGCAACAACCGTTTTCCTATGGCTTACCGCCCAAGTCAGGAATTTATAATAACCATTATCCAAAGCATTCAGACCTTTTTCAATAGGACGGAAAAACAACATGAAAAGTTTTCCTTTTTTAGGGTCGAGACGTAGTAATTGAGAACATAACATCGGTGTCAACGTCAGGGCACCTATCGTCGATATTATCATAATGATACTTACAATCCACCCTAACTGCCGGAACATAATTCCCGCCATACCCGTAATCATTGTCAAAGGCAAGAATACCGCTAACATCGTCAATGTTGATGCGATAACCGAAATCGCTACTTCATTTGTTCCATGTATAGCCGCCTGTTTCGGTGCACTTCCTCGCTCAATATGGTTAGTTACATTTTCCAATACTACAATAGCATCATCCACAACCATACCTATCGCAATACTCAATGAACTCAAAGAGATAATATTCAAAGTATTCCCAGATACCAATAAATAACAAAACGACGCTATCAAAGAAATAGGTATAGTAAGTATAATAATAAACGTCGCACGCCAACGACCTAAAAATACCAGCACAACCAACATTACGATTATGAAAGTCACTGCTACAGTCTCCACCAAACTGGCAATAGTATTTTCAATGTTGGTAGAAGTATTCATAATAATACCCAATTTTACATCTGATGGCAATGATTTTTGAATTTCCGGTAATTTAGCCAAAACCTCTTTCGATATATTTACAGAATTAGCTCCTGACTGCTTCTGTATCACGATCATCCCCCCCTGTCCACCATTATTATAAGCCTCTTGAGCTCGTTCAGCTACAGTATCTACAACTCTGGCAACATCATGCAAAAATATATTTTTACCATCGTAACTGCCAATTACCAAATCCTCCATCTGTCTGGCATCCGTGTATTCACCCTGTACACGCAACGTATATGTATTAGAACCTATATCAAACGTTCCGCCCGGTGTATTCCGATTTTCCTGAGCTATTGCGTTAGATATACCCTCTATCGTCAAACCATAAGCTTCTAATTTATGAGGGTCACAATACACCTGTATCTCTCGTTCTGGAGCACCGGAAATAGACACGGCTCCTACACCGCTAATACGTTTCAATGGATTGGCAACTTTATCGTCCAAAATTTTATAAAGAGCCGGCATACTTTCTTTTGCCGTTACCGACAGAATAAGTATAGGAATATCTTCAGTTCCAAATTTGAAAAGGATCGGATTTTCTACATTATCCGGTAACTCAGACTCCACAAGATCCATCTTGTCTCGTACATCATTTGTTGCCACATCAATATCTGTACCATACTCAAATTCAAGAGTAACAATGGATAAATTTTCTTTTGATTGTGAAGTAATATGTTTCAAATCACTTACCGTATTCAATGTATTTTCCATTACTTTGGTCACATTGGTCTCGATATCGGCCGCACTGGCTCCCGGATAAGCAGTCATTACCATTATGGTATTGGTTTCTATCTCAGGCAAAAGGTCGATAGAGAGCTTACTTAATGAAAAAAGACCGAGAATAACAACTGCCACAAAACATAAAGCCGTAGTAATCGGTTTTTTTACAGCTGACGAATATAAACTCATAATATTATCTTTTTAGTGTTATTTGAGAATCAGATATTAACCGTTCTCTATCTTATTTTGCATTTTCCACTTCAACTTCCATTCCATTTGCCAAACGGCTTTGACCGGCAACAACGACCTGGTCACCACTCTCTACCCCCGAAATTACTTCATATGTAGTACCTAATTGTCGGCCTATCTCCACCTTATTATATGAAACTTTTCCATCTTTATATACATAGATAAAACGGTCACCAGCTCCCGATTGTTTTACAACAGCCTGATCAGGAACTACAACATAATCCTTCACACCGAAATTCATTGTCACACGAACAAACATTCCTGGGCGAACTTTTTGATTGGTATTTGCCATAATAACTTCAACAGGAAATGTACGGGTTTGCGGATCAATTGTCGGATAAATAAGATTTACTTTTCCTGTAAATTCCTCATTATCAAAAGCATCTACTTTCACTTTAACCGGCATTCCTTTAGATACTTTCATATAAAAACTTTCCGAAACATTTATAAGAATTTTAACCGGAGAAATTTGTTCAACTGTTACCACAGGCTCTGCTCCAAACATATCACCATTATCATAATTACGTGCCGTTACAATACCATCTATCGGGCTCAACAACTGTGTATTGTCCACCAAATTTTGATATGCACTACGCGCAACATCAAGTTGCATCTTCTGTGCATCCAAAGCCTGCTTCGACGCTCCACCTACCTTGTACAATTCTTCGGCACGTTTATACTCTATTTCTATATTTTCAAGCTGAGTTTTCGACTGTACAAGATTTGTTCTATCCATTAAAGCCAAAACCTGGCCTTTATGCACCCGGTCACCTACTTCTACCAAAATTTTATTAATACGTAAAGGCATCGAAGGAGAAATATTATTGACAATATTAGCTTCTACAGTAGCTGTAAAGTCTTGAGATTGTTCAACGGGTTGTGCATGCACAGTCTCGAGTCGCACAAGAGGTTTCTCATCAGTTTTTTTCTCTTCTTTTTCACAATTATCTTTATGACGCTCATCATCACAAGAACATGGTAGGATATCAGCAGTATCTACTGAAGCAAAAGCTTGAGCTGTAGGCATAATTAATGTT
>OIFE01000655.1_pt1 | contig 24099 bp, 13 predicted proteins | sample 1581921 | NCBI WGS metagenome assembly OIFE01 (sample SAMN04414075, study PRJEB24778) | human gut metagenome | material: faecal | host: Homo sapiens | reverse complement strand
ATTCAGGTAATAATTCCAAAATCCATACAGCCCTACACTGGCCAACATCTGCCCCGGCAGTTCCGTCTGATAGTTCGATGAAGGAATCGGCGAGAATATCGTGCCGTCTTCTTTCTGCCACTGCATCAGTTCATACATGCCTTTTTTCATCAGCAAATGCGATTGGGGACAAAGTGCATAGAATGACTCTCCCGACTCGATCACCTCATCGCCCCACCATTGAGCACGCTCCCGGTCGGGGCAATCCATATAGGTGTCGCGCATGGTCACCAGCAACGTGCGTTGCGCTTTCGTCCAAAGCCGGTTGTAAAAATCGTCATTACAGCTAAACGAGCCGGCAAAAGAGGTATTATAGCTGGTTTCCCGATAGGTCGCATTTATCAGAGTAATTTCTTTGGGGAGTATATAATATACGGCATGTCCGTTTATCCAGCCCAGGCTTTCATAGCTTTGCCGCCCTTTCCGGGTCACATATTCGGCTCTGAGGTTATACATGCCACCGCCTTTGTAATTATCCGTACATACGCTTATCGTATCTCCCCCTTGTGCTTCTACTTCCAAGCATGGTGTCAATTGCATATTGTAGGGCAGATGACAAATGAGCGTATCTTTTTCCTGTCCTCTTCTCCATTCCCGAAGAGTATATTCTTTCTGTCCATAATCTTTCCACATCGGGATTATTCTCGGGTATAGTTTGTTCCACGGCTTACAACCTTCTTTTCCTACTTCTACCGAAGCCGACCACGGATACCAAAGACTGTCTGCCGGCGACACTATCCACGATTCTGAAAAGAGGCGGGCATCATAACCGATGTTGGATTCGGACAGTCTGAAATTGGGCTGTGTCCCCTTGGGAGTGTAATATCCCCCATGAATGGCCGAAAACCAACTTTTATCACTATACAGAGGGAATTCGTCCGAAAGGCTCTCCACAAACAATCCGGCTTTGCCGCTCGGCTGATAAGAGAACCCCTCTTTCCCGAAATACCACAAAAGAATAGCGACGGCATTTTTCCCTTCTTGCAAGAAAGAGGTCACATCGACTGTGTCGTAATAGGTATCTTCCGGTGTGGGCCCCCGTTTCACAGCCCCCTCGAAGACGGCGAGCCTACCGTTTATCCACATCCAGTACTTGCTGTCGGCCGCGATTTTCAATGTTACACTTTCCGAGGGACGAGAATTCAAATGGATATCCTTGCGAAAGCAAAGCCATGTATTCGAGGCGCTTTGATTTTCAAATGCGGTAATCCACCTCGCCCGACTCTCGTCTGCCTGTACGAAAAAGAACGACAAGAGTCCCCAAATTACCAAAACAATCTTACGGGACATATATATTATCGGATTATCAATTTGAATGTAAAACTTTCCATCTCCATATTTACTTTCAAGAGATACAGCCCTGAGGGCATGTCGGTGAAATCGAAACAATAAGTGCCAGACAATTCGCTTTCGCCCTGCCGCATGCAATGGCCGTCCAAGGTATACAGGGCGTAAGCCATTTTACACGGCCCGTTTCCGTCCTGACTCAAATAAAACAAGTTGGCACTTTTGTCTTTATAAAACTTTACATTCCGGCTCCATTTCGAGACCGATTCCAAACCGGTAGTTTCCCCGAAATTGAAATGCCGGGAGACGCTCATCCCATTGTATGTACCTGTTACCGTACCTTTTATATCGGTTCCCTTGAGTATCAACGTCTCTCCTTCGATATGCCCCAACTCCGGCGAACAGCTCCATGTGACCGGTGAAAGGTCGGAATCTACAAGGACATTATATTGATTGTATCCCATCAAACGCAAAGGCAGGGAAAGGGAATTTATCTGTTCCTTATTCCAATAATTGAATGCCAAACGCACTATTTCCCGGTCGACCGGAGTCGTCGTCTGTAGCAGCCAACCGTTGGTAACGGCCCTTTCCTGCCCATCGCTCGGACGGTTCACAACGGTATGGTTCACTACCATCCCGGTAGAACCTCCTCCGTCGAACCCGACTACGTCGGAAGCTCCCGCACTCCTGAACAAGTCGCACATTTCATCGGAATAAACTCCTCTGGAATGAGCCTGACGACCGTCTATTACCATCAGATACAGCCAACGACCGTCGGCCGAACAGCCTACTCCGGTTCTCGGATAGAGCACATTGTTATAGGAATCGTTAAAATTGCACTCCATGATTACCCCATCCTTCATCAAAAGAGAATTGCCGCCTATCATCTCCCGGATAGCCGGAGTCTCATTGCCGGCTGTCTTGATTGTCATATTGATTTTCAACTTTTGTCCTACGGTAAGTTTATCCAAGAACCCTTTTGCCTGGTCGATACCCGACAAAGCGGCTTCGCCGGGTTTCAGGGCATTTTTCCCTTCTGTATCTTTGATAATCCTTGTCACGATGCAGGTAATGGGCGAGTTTATCTTCCATGCTTGTCCGTCGGCCAGTTTGAAAAAGACCTCTGTTTTCAGTTTATCGCCTATCTCGGCATTCTCGTCCATACGGGTATATCCGCCCGCAAATTCGTTGTAAAAAGTCATATCGCACGAATAACAATCTGTGCGGGGAAGATTCACGTCATTGAAAGTATAGGAGGCGATAGGGGCTTTCAAGCTGACGACCGAGCCGGAAAATGCCATGTTGTCAAGAATTGGTTTATTGTTGTCGTCGATAGCGGCAAAAGCCCACTCCATGCTACGGGGCTCCCGCTGTATGATGCCTTCGGAAGCGCACCCGCCCCGAGGGGCTCCGATAGGGAATTCCTTGTGTGCGCTTATATTAAAAAAATCCCCGTTTATCCCTGCAAAGGCGTCCGCTGTCCCGGTGGTATATCTATCACAAGCCGACGATACAGTCTCCAAGCCCTCGATGAGGTCGTTCCCCAAAAAGGTCTTGACTCTCGTATTCGGATTTTGCAAATCCACTTTCAAGACATGGGCTTCAATCGGCAGTTCATCGATACGGATATGAGAGTATTCACAGCCGGGCCCCGGGATATAGGCGTTCAAGGTATCTACCAGATATTGTTCTCCCCGTATCAGTACTTGTCCAAAAGAGTCATACGTCTCGGCGATTTGAATCAGCTTTTCCCTGAAGGCTTCTATTTCACCGGAATTTCTGGTATAATCGGACGGGGAACGGTACACTTGTTCCAAAATTTTCTCGGCATTCTGCCTGCCTACTTTTCCTTCTACGATTTTCAACAACTCATAGTCTTCCTGTCCTTCTTTCCAACGTTCCAAACGTGCGGATGCAATGGGTTCCTTCACTCCGAACATATAACCGGGGAATACCAAACCGCCGTCACCGACAGCATCCAGACTACGGTCGAATGCAAATGGCTCCATACGATACCGGTTTACCCCCCAATACAGGAATCCGGTCTCATTTTCTTTATATACCCGCCACATGATCGCCCGATTATGGAACGGTGTCTGAGAAAAAAGGAAGTTGGGCTGAACTCCCACAGGACCGCAACAGACATAAGTCCACCACTCTGCCCTGGGCTCTATCATTTTCCTAAAGTCTTGGGCAACCGAATTCTGGCATTTATACTCTTCGGCTGAAATGGGCAGTATCTTGACGTACGGTGTCAAGAAATCGAAGGTATATTTATAATCCCATTTATTCTCGCCTTCGATGAGCGAGCTGGAAATCGGCACAAGCATTTTTGCCTCGGGTTCGAGCGAGAGTATATGGGCCGACTCCTTGGCTATCTGTTCATAGTGCGCCGGAGTCTTCGGCTCGTCCCAAATATAGAAATAGCACCGGTCGAAATACCCTTTTTCCTTCATGTCGGCACACATGCGCAAGATTTCCTCATCGTCTACCAAACAAGGAAGGGCAAAACGGCAAAAGCGTTTGTCCTGAAGCAATTTCTGGCTTCTGGGATCGTCCCACGGCCAAGGAGAGAAACAGTTGTCCCAACGCCAAATCGAGGGGTCGATAATCTTCCCGTAATAAGGGTCGATACGGCGTGTGAGCAAAAACTCGGTCCACAACTCCTTCTGCTCATCAGAGCCATTTTCGGGCAAATTATCTATATCGACACAGAACTCCGAAGGTATGGACGGTGTGAGAGGAATCTCATAATCGGCCACACGTACTTTGAAATTCAAGGTAACGTTATTCCTTATGGACTTGACATTCACCGAATAATCATAAGTACCGGGGCGGGCATCCCGGGGTGTCTCAAAAGTCAGCCAAACCACGGTTGTGGACTTCTCGGCCTTTGTTTTCGACTCAAAGGGGACCAGTGCATCGTCGAAGCCGTCTATCTCCCTCAAAATACGGTATTGTACCCCGAACTCTTGTGGAGAGCTCGATGTAGAAAGGGTTATTTCTTCTTTGGGGATGGTGGAAAATACAAGCTGTATATGTTCCGTCTCGCCTCGTCCCAAAACGACCCGGTTGTTTTCTTCTGCCGGGAAATTCTGATAATTTTCCTGCAACTCGGTACAGGGCATTACCCATACATCTCCCGTGTTTGCCGCATGCAATCCCACTCCCATTGAAAACAGGGCAAAAACCGACACCAAATAATTTTTCATAGATTTTACTATTTACTGATTTTTTATTGTATTATGTTTCACTTTTCTTATTCTCCGAACTCCGTCTGCTGGCGTTCTACATTTTTCAGCTCTTGGTTGAGCTTATTCCGCATCTCCGTCTCATTCGAGCGGTTGACGGTCGAGACTGGACGCATGACGCCCCCTCTCTCCTCCTCATCATAAATGGAAACGTGGGTGGCGGGCAGCACGTCAAACTCCAGCTCTCCCCGCAAAGGCATTTGCAACCCGGGCGAATCGACTTCGGCTTTTATCTTCACTTTGCCGGGACGCAGGGTGGTGCGCAAAAGTACCGGTGCCGTACCCCACTCTACGGGACGCGGATTGGTGTGCGAACTCTCATCGGCGAGCAAGCGGCCTTCTCCTTCGACCGAAAAACGTATGTGGTAGTTATTCAGCCGCTTAACTACCCCGTCCTCATCGGCCACAGATGCGATTACAGTCACCAAATCGGAACCGTCGGCCACCGGACCAATCCCCTCGGTATCTAACTGAAGGACGATTTTGGCGGGACGCCTTGCGGGCCTGCGCTTATGTTCCACCACCTTTTTCCCGTCTTGGAAGCCTTCGGCCAACAAGAAAACTTCATCTTGTCTTTCTTTTCGGGAAAGTGCTTTATCGTCCATAAAACGATATACATCTTTGAATACGATAACGGGAGAAGGCATGCCGGCCCGGCTCTCTTTCTTATAGACATAAGTTTTCCCGCCTTGAAAAACGGTGAGCCTCACCTCTTCGCAATTGGAATATATTGTCACATCGGCAGGAGAAAACGGAGTCATCTCATGTGCGATATAAATCATAGGGCCACTCTCGGCCTGAATATCCAAGGAGTCCAACGGCCGTTGGGCCATAAACATGTAGTAGGAATATTTGGGTTGCCTGAAGACATCGGCCAAACCGCCATAAAACGGATCGGGGTGATATCCCCTCTGATGGTCGAACGAATGCCACAGGCAGCCTCCGAAATGCTGTTTCGGGGTTTTCCACAAAACGTCATAATTGGTGCACGTATAGGAAGGCGATGCATAGTGTGTCGCTTGCACCAGCATGGGGGTCTCTCCCCAACAACGTTTTACCCGGCTGGTGGAGTTGTGTGAGTTCCAGTCGTCGACATTGTCGCCCCACTCTCTGGTAAAATAGGATACATCGGGATTCAGATTTTTGATAGCTATATCGGTATCTCCATTCGAAGGATGAGCATAGAGCACCGAGAACCGTGATGCACCGCGCGCCTCGGAGTCTCCCACGATATGGGAATAGGGATACGGATATTCATCGGCAACTATTTGCGCCACACTGTCTACAAAGGATTCAGGATACCACGTTTCGTTAAGAATAGGTTCCCAAAGAAAGACCGACGGGCGATTCCTGTCCCGACGGATAATGTTTCTGATATCGTCGAAAACCCTTGTCTGGAAGATAGGGTCTTCGTTCCAGAATTGCCAGCCCGGAGTATTCTCGATAACGAAAAGCCCCAAGGCATCGCAGGCATCCATAAACGCAGGGTCCTGCGGGTAGTGGGCATTACGAATTATCTCCAAGCCCAAATCTTTCAACTTCTTCGCATCCCGCCAATGCAAATTATTGGTCATTGCATTGCCGACCACAGCGAAATCCTGATGACGGTTTGCCCCCATCAACGGACGCGGATAGGGTTTCCCGTTCACCCACAAACCGTCTTTTCCCTTAAACTCAATGCTCCGTATACCTATTTTTTTCCGATAGCCGTCTATCGTCTTGCCTGTCTTGGTATCTTTGACTTCGATATATACTTGATACAAAGACGGGGAAGAAGGATACCACAACCGGGGATTCTTGACCTCGATGCGAGCATGGCAATAGCCGTTTTTTCCGGACGGGATTTGAACGGAACTTACCTTTTTACAGACCGTCTCCCCGGACGGAGAGCACAATGTAACATGAACTTTTCCTTTGAACGATTGCTTGGTCTCGTTTTTCAGCTGTACTTTCAACTGCAAATCCGCTGATTTTTCCGAGACACGGCCGTACGAAACAAACGTACCCCCTCCGGCTACTTCCGACGCATAATTTTCATCGGTGATAAAAACCCGGTTATGGGCGATAAGCCAACAGTCGCGATAAATGCCGCCGGAATATGTAAAATCGAGAAATTCCTGCGGCTTTCCCGGCGGATAGAGCGGGTCATTGGAATTGTCCGTACAAACTGCTATCACATTCTCCTCGCCCAGCTTATCGGTAACATCGAGAATAATGGGCAAATAGCCTCCATAATGAGTGGCACACAGTTCTCCATTGACCCAAACCCGGGTTTTCCCCATGACAGCTTCAAAATAGACAAACAACTTTTTACCTAAGAGCCCGGGCTTCACCGAAAAATGCTTCCTATACCAAGATACCCCCTGGTAATTGGCACACCCGCTGGCTTCGGAAGGCAGAGTGTCCACACTATGAGGAAGAGATACCCGTCCCCAGCCCGAATCGTCGAAATCTACTTTTTCGGCACCGGAAACCTCTCCTTTATAAAAACGCCATGACGGGTTCATGGAATACACTTCCCTACCCGAATTTTCGACAGGGAAAAATCCGGCGACAGAAAATTCCGGTTGAAAAGACTGCGCTAAAACAGTCAGACAGAATTGAATATATAACAGTAATACGAGACCTTTTTTCATAATTGCTTTTTTTATGGAGGCATGCCTTATATGCAGGACATGCCTCCACTTACCTCTAATCTATCAATGTCTGATGATAATCTTCATCACTTTACCAGCTCCTTTACCATCGGCTTTGACCAAATAAACACCGTTGTTCAAATGAGTCAAATCCAATACGTTCTCACCTGCATTGAGCGTATAGGTCCCTACCATGACGCCTGTCAAGGAAATCACAGATACCGACTTGGAAGCGATATTCGAGACATACAAATGTCCGTTGCAGAAACGCATGCTGCCCACCAGATTTTCATCGATAGATGTCGTACCGAAAGCAACCGTTGCATCGGGATGATCCCATGCCGTAATGGTAAGCGTATTGGCGGCTGTCAAATCTTTAAGGATATAAAGTGCACCGGCTTCCATCGTATAATCGTCGGTTGTCAACTCGGTTCCGTCCACGCTTATCCCTTTAATCAGGTTTCTCCAAAGTTCATTGTCGGTGAAAGTTATCGTTGTATAATCGACCGTGCACTCGTCAACGGTCAAAGCCGGGGCTTCATTTTGCGGAGCTTCTGCACCATAATAGAAAGGTATATATACCGAACCTGCATTATAGCCGTCGTCCAACAGATATACGGCCCAATAGTAGCCGTCCACACTCGCTCCCATATTATTGCCCGGAACGGTACAAATGCCCTCGGCCGTACCCGGATTGTCCAAATAAGCGTAAGTCGTAGTATATCCGCCCGGAGCTCCGGTAATCGGCTGTCCCAACGGTGCGATTCCGATATAGTCCTTGGCATTACAAGGGCCATTGCTGTAAGTCACCACAATGTCCTCTCCTCTTTCAAAATGGAATTTATCCAACGAAATAACGACGTTTTGCGCCCACATTTGTGCAAATGAAACCATTGCACACACACAAAGTACTGTTAACTTTTTCATGATAATAATTTTTTAAATGAAACAAAATAGTAAAAAAATATATTAATAATACAAATTGATAATCATCGGATATATCCGGCGGAAGTCCATCGTCTCTTGAAAAACTCCAATGCGTCCGTGAACCTGCCGAACTCTTTATTCCTTCTCTCGGTCCAACCCACCTCGGCATAAGCCGCAACTTGGGGATAAACCATTTTATACATAATGTCGGGACGGTTTATCCACTCGCCCCACATGGCGCAAGTCACTCCCAATATCAAGTCTCTCCTGTCTTCCCATCCTTCCGGAACCGGATAAAAATTGTAGGCCTTTTCCATGGGTATGGGCTTATGTGCATATTCCAGTCCGGGAACGATTTTATCATAATTGTAATTCAGATAGGTATAGTCGCAGTAGCTATTCACTATTTTCAAATTCCTGCGAAGCGCTTTTTCCAATATCTCGGGAGTGCCCAACCAGAATTGCACAATCGTATTGTCGGCATCCAGCCGGCTTTGTGTAGCATTCTCCGGATGATAGGCATGCAGCTTGTCTCCGGTAATATCGTTCCACCCCATCATTTTCTTGCCTTTTTTCTTCAGGTAAGACGAAAGACGGTTGGCGAACCATATCTGCAATCCGGCCGGAGAATCGACCTTCTCTTTCTCCATGAGCCGCTTGATATTTTCGGAATTCTGCCATTCGTCATATTTCACCTCATCGCCTCCGATATGAATGATATCCGAAGGGAAAAGAGCAGCTACCTCATCCAATACGTCACGGACAAACTGCTGTGTCCTGGAATCGGCGATGTCGAAAACCGACGAGAAGACACCGTAGGCACAGGAAACCGGAATCTCTTTTTTGCTACATCCCAACCACGGATATGCGGCAATCGCAGCTGAGGCATGACCTGGAAATTCTATTTCGGGAACAATCGTGATGTGACGCTCGGCCGCATAGGCAACAATCTCCCGAATATCTTTCTGGGTATAATATCCGCTGACGGGCTTTTTGTCATACACCGTGCTTTCATACCAATTCAGTTGGGTGGAGTCCCTGCGACCACCGACCTCGGTCAGCCGGGGATATTTTTTTATTTCTATCCGCCAGCCTTGGTCGTCGGTCAAGTGCCAATGGAACACATTCATTTTCAGCATCGCCATTTCGTCCAATAATTTTTTCACCTCTTTCTTTCCTTGGAAATTACGGGCTTCGTCCAATAAAAAGCCCCTCCACGGGAAAGCCGGGGAATCGGCAATTTCTACACAAGGGAACCGATAAGCGGCTTGTTCTTTTTGAAGCAGCTGCTTCAAGGTCTGAACGGCATAGAATACTCCCGCCGGAGCAGAGGCTTGAATCGAGATGCCCGAACCGGTAATATCAAGGGTATATCCTTCTTTCGCTATGTCTTTTGAAAAAAGCACCCGAAAATCGGCCTGCTCCCGATTCGAGAACCTATAAGCGACCCCCGCCTCCTTTTTCAAGGCATCCATCTCCTTTTTCGTCTCATACTTGAAAACCTCGTCGCAATAGACCGACAAGCGTTTCTCTATCCGGCACGTGCCTTCTTTCCACTCTACTTGATTGGGATAAGGCAATATCGTATTTCCTGCGAAAGAGGTGCTTCCGCACAGCAGGGCAAAGGCTCCTGCCACAATTCCCAAAAGATATTTTATTCCTGTTTTTCTCATTTCTTAAACTTGAACGTGGTTATCATTGCCGCATGATCTGAGGGGAAACGCACGGGATGGCTGTCTATCATCTCGGAACGAACGGCCTTCACCTTTTTCCCTTTGTAATAGATAAAATCGATGCGGTATTGCAAATCCAACTTAGACATGGTAGACCATGTAAGGCATGGATATTTGACCGGGTCGGGGTGCAACTCCCTATAAGAGTCTTTGAAGCCTTTTTGCTCCATCAACACGCTCGTCGGCCATTTAAAGACATATCCTCCAAAGAGATGTTTGGCCTCTTCTGTCCAATCCAAATGAGAGCCGCTATTGAAATCGCCGGAGACGAAAAGCGGGACTTCTTTCCGGTCGAAGAACGGTTTCATATCTTCCATAATCGCACTCAGTTCCCTGTATCTCGTGGGCAACTCACCTTTTTCCATTTCGGCCACCGTCATCCGGGCCCTTATCTGCTCGTCGGTGATAGGGCGGTAATCCAGCCACAGGTTCACATAATTGAAGGTTTGAGTCTGGCTGATGCGTATCGTGGCCGCACAGGTATTAAACGGCTGGAACATGTCCCATGTCTGCTCGATAGGATATTTGCTCATGATAGACAGATTGGAACTTCTCAGATAAAAATAATATCCCAAAGCATCGGCTATTTCAGCGCCTGCACCGTATGTCTCAATCATGCCAATGACATCGGCTTTCGCCCCTTTAATCACCTCGACGACCCGTTCGACGCCTACTTGTTCGCCCAGTTCGTGCCCTCCGTGGAATATATTGAAAGCCATCAGGTTAATCTCCGGGGTAAAGCGGGGCAGATTGTCTTCCTGCCTGATTCCCGTATGACGAAAATACTCTTCGGCAATCTCTTCGCTGCTTCTCACCCGGTCGGTAAACCGGAACTGGTCCAGCATACCGTTGAAGCTGTTCCATTGGTTATCGACGTGATTCCCGATGCGCACCGGATTTCCGGTAGCCAGATTCTTGTTTCCGTTGGTACAGTAGGTAGCGACGTTTTTCCCGTCATAATACATTTTCATCTCGTCTTTCTCGGCAAAATGGGTAATGGCCAAAAAATGCCACTTGCCGTCGTTGACAGGCTGCCGCTTCGCCGTAGGCCTGTAATCCCACTGCCAATTTTTCCCATCGGTGAAATAGACGGCCCAAGAGCCGTTTTCCTGTGTGGAAATCATAAATCCGGCATCCTTCATATCGTAAGACATCTTGTTGCTGACGATACCTTTCCAACCGACATTTTCGCTCGCTGATTTCAACCAGATACTTATGGAGAAAGAACCCGCCATATCTACCGAATCGATTTGATGAACGGTAACGGGATTACGATGATAGGCAGCCCGGCTGATATCGAGTGCCTTACCCTCGATACCTTCGGAAAAACGGTAGTCCTTGTAAAACTCCGAAGGGTCGTTGAATGTCAATGCCACCTCTTTGGCTTGCATCAGCAGAGATGTGGATATGAATAGTAAAAACAGTATTTTTTTCATTTTTATCTTCTTTTATTTTTTGCCCGGTTTGCAAGTCTTGAGCCAGACTTCCAAATCGTTCAACATTTGATTCTTATACAGGAAACTTTCCAGTATTCCCCAACCGTGACCGCCCGAAGGGTATATATGGAGGGAGGCCGGTATTCCATGTTTGCGCAAGGCCAGATAATAATTCACACCGTTGTCCGGCGCTACTACATCGTCATCGTCGCTATACACGATAAAAGCCGGGGGGGTGTTGCCGGTCACTTGCTTTTCGTTGGAATATTTCTCTTCCAATTCCTTAGAAGCTCCCGGCCCCAATAGATTATCGTGCGATCCCATGTGGGTGTACTTCTTATCCATCGTAATGACCGGATAGAACAGTATCTGGAAGTCGGGGCGCAAATTCCCGGTACTGCGTACTGCCACGGTAGAAGCCAAATGGCCTCCGGCCGAAGAGCCCATGATACCCACATCGTCGGGATTGATATTCCATTGCGAAGCATGACTCTTGATGAGCCTCATCGCCTCTTCGGCATCGGAATAAGGCACTTCTTTATGCCCCCGCTTGGGCATTCTATATTTCAGCACAATTGCAGCGATACCCATTTTGTTAAAATAAGGAGCCCAATCGTACCCTTCATGGTGATAGGCCAAATGTACGTATGCTCCTCCCGGACAAATAAGTACGGCTTTGCCGGTAGCTACCCGGGAATCGGGCAGGAATACCCGAATCGAAGGTTTAAAATTGCCTATCGACTCATCGAAGGGAGGAGAATCCATGCCGTTGCTGTTGGGCAATCCCTGTTGCCACAAATCGATGTCGAAAACCTTGTTATTTTGTTGTGCGATACCCGCTACCGCCACGCACAAAAGAAGCATGACGACATACCATTTACGTCTCATAATTTACTGATTTTTTTTAAGGATGTGTGCATCGTACCCCACTTTCGGGGCACGGCACATTTTCCGTTTTTTTAAGCATGAAGTTTATAGAGCCCGCCTGAATTTTCCCAACAAGAAAACAGAAACTCTCAAATCTGACCCGAGCAAAATACAGACAGGCTCTTATTGCTTACCAAAAATTGGTTTCTTTCAAATTCGGGTTGGTTATCCGTTCGCCTTGCGGAATCGGGAAATAGTAATATTTCGGTTCTTCGAATTTTTTGGGGTTCTCCACATCATTGGTCAGGATGATATAACCGTGGTCGCCTTCGGACAAGGAAATACTGGTCTTTTCACCGTTCTCTTCTTCCAGATAATAGCATATCTTCTTTTTATATATGGGTTTCACGGCCTTGCTGTTCAAGAATATGCCCACATCGGTAACACCGTCACCGGTGACATCGAACACATCGTTTATCTTTGCGATATAAGCTCCCTGCGGCAATTCGAGCAACTTGCCTACTTTCCATCTCATCAAATCGTCCTGGCGGAATCCCTCGCAAGCCAATTCGACCCGCCTTTCCCGACGAATTTCGAGAATGGCGTTTCTCATACCACCGGTCACATTCGGGTATTGTTGTTCCAAAACCGGGTCGGCAACGAGGTCGGACAATACCATATCCGGCATCCCTACCCGTTTTCTCAACTTGTTGATGGATTTGTCCAAATCGGGCTGAGTCAATGTGCCGAGCTCGGCTTTCGCTTCGGCATAAATCAGAAGGATTTCGCCCAATCTCATCAAAGGCAGGTCGGTGTATGAACATCCCCATTGATTCTGCGAGGCGTCCTTTGACACGAATTTTATCTGCGGATAGCCCCCCAAGTTCATATTGGGGACAAAAGGTTTCGCATCTCCCGGACGAATATAGCCGGGATACATAAAGGTCTGTGCATATCGGGGATCTCTGTCAGCAAATGTCTCAATGAAAGTCTTCGTCTGATAATTTTCTACGGAAGAGAAGGGCACAGCCTTTTCGTCTTTTTTCACCAAATAGCTTTCCATTAAAGACCGGCTCAAATTGGTGGTATAGGCAAACACATGCATAGAAGCATCGTGGCGAATGAGGGCTTCGTTGTCAAAATCCTTGTACAAAATCATCTCTTTGCATTTGCTCAAGTTATTGCTGGCAAACAAGTTACGATAAGCTTCGTTCACTCCCCCGTCGGTGTAGATATCAAACTCGGCCGTATTTTCCATAATCTTCTCACAAGCGGACACGGCTTCTTCAAGGAACTTATCGGCTGTGCTTTCCAGCCCCAATTCGGTATGGTATTTCCGGAATGTACCTTCATGCAATGCGATTCGGGCAAGCAATCCATAGGCATACCACTGGGTGTATGTAACCCGCCCCTTCAAATCCGGCAAGATATGTTTACACCCGAACCTCAAATCCTCCATAATTTTATCCATCACGAACGAACGGGAATCTTGAGGTTTGTAAAGTTCGTCGATATCGGTATCGCTCAACACGTGGTCATACCAAGGAACGTCGCTATACCGCTTAACCAATTCATAATATTCTTTTCCCCGAAGCATACGGACAATACCGATATAATGGTCGATAAGCGCCTGGTCGCCTTCCGCCCTGCCCGCATTGTCCAAGAAATAGTTCAATTCCCTCACTTGTCCCCAATTCCAACCACCGACTGTAGCCGGGGTTATATTCCCGCGAATCAAGTCCAACATCTCGTCTTTTTCCGATGCCACCACGTTGTCTGTTCCGATGTCCCAATATTGGGGGGACTCACTCAGATACAGTTTATTGACAAACAAAGCCAAATCGGACGGCGAGTTGAAAAACTTTTCCGTAACCAACGAGGTCTCGGGCAACCGGTCCAAAAAAGAATCATTACAACCACACAAACTTATAAACACGACAACTATATATAATATCCTTTTCATAATTCATACATTTTAGAAGTTAAGGTTAAGACCGAACGAAAATACCCGCTGCATGGGGTGAACCAAACCAAGGCCTTCGGGATCGACATTTTTACTCAACTTTGTAAACTCAGCTACATTTTCACCGCTGAAATAAAATCTTATCTGGTCTATTTTTATCTTGCGAGTAAGATTTTGCGGGAGAGAGTATCCGAAAGTTATATTCTTGATTCTCATATAAGCAGCATTCTGCAAGTAGCGGGTCTGCGGAATACTCATATCTCCGTCTGTCTCGGCCGTATAGGATTTCAAACGAGGGAAATACCCATCCGGATTTTCCGGAGTCCAATGGTCAAGATTGTTGGTATACACATCGGACCACGGTGCACGGTAAATACCGAAGAATGTAAACACATTGGGATACCAGTCTTTTTTGCCCACGCCTTGCAGCAAAATTCTGAAATCGAATCCGTTCCATGCGGCATTAATATCGGCACCGTAACAATATCGGAGGCTCTCGTTTCCTATGACCGAATAGTCTCCATGGTCGTCAACGGTCCATTTTCCTTTATTGATATACCCGTCATTATTCAAATCCTTGTATTTCAAGTCACCGGGAGCCAACGGACGGTCACCGGGATAAGCGGTCACTTCCCATTGGTCGGCATGATTTTTAATATCTTCTTCACTCTGGAAAAATCCCTCTGTCGTCAAACCCAAGATATCTCCCATACGCCATCCCGCATAGTAATCGTCCAACGTACCGGTTTCGTTATTGAACCGGGTAATTTCGGCCCAAGAATCGGACAGATTGAACTTGACCGAATAGCTGAACGGTTTTGAAGCCAAACTGAACTGGTCTTGCCATCCTAAAGAGATTTCCCAACCTTGCGTCTTCAAATCGGCTGCGTTTTGACGAGGGGAGGAAACCCCCAAGACGCCCGGAAGCGTTTTGCCGGGTGTCAACATATCAAGAGTATTCCTTCGATAAACGTCTCCCGAGAAAGTCAGACGGTTTCCAAAAAAAGCCAAATCCAATCCCACATCGATGGTGTTTACCTTTTCCCATGTCAAATCACCGGAAATCAAATTAGGAGAACCCACACCGATGGGTTTCTTACCATCAATCAAATAGTTACATTCATAAAACGACATATTCGAGATGTATTCATAGTAACCCACATTTTGGTTGCCCAACCAACCGTACGAAGCACGAAGTTTTGCCGCATTCATGACATCCTTTATCGGCTGGTAGAATTCCTCATTCGAAATCACCCATGCAGCCGAGAAGGAAGGGAAGAATCCGAAACGATGGTCTTTCTGGAACCGGGATGTACCGTCGTAACGCCCGTTTGCCTCAAAAATATATCGGTCTCCAAACATATAATTCAAACGATAAAATCCGCTTCGTGTCGCCCAGCTGTAACGGTAATCCGTCAATTCTTTATTTTCACCCGAAGAAACGGCTATACTGGGAGCAGAGTTACTGATAAGACCGTCTCGCTGGCCGGTGAAATATTGCGCCGACTCCAATTGTTGTTCAAAACCCACCGTGACACCGAGCTCGTGTTTCCCAAACTTTTTGTTGAAATTCGAGTAAATATTAAACAATGTAAACCGGGAATTATCATGTTCCGTTTTGGCAAAATCGCTCCACCCCAATTCTTTGGGTGCGCTATCGGGCCCGTCCCTAAAAACAAAATCTTTGTCCGACTCCCAATAATTCTTATGTTTGTTCCAAAACTTAATCGCGAGGTCTCCTTTTACCGACCATACATTCTTAATCAGCGAAATATCGAACGAGACTTGCGTCTGTGCCAAAAGTTCTTCTGTCTCGCTCTCTCCTCCCATTTCCGTTCCGGCAATATATTTCGCTCCATTTTCCGTCCAGCTTCCGTCGGGATTCTTGGGCACCGTCAATGCGTTGGCATTATGGATGTAAGTATACAGCCAACCGCTATCGAGCGAAGAGGGTGCCTTATAAGTATAATAAGTCATCGAAGTGTTATTCGAAATATTCAACCAATCGGTCACTTGATAGCTGACATTGCTTCTTAAATTATACCGGTTAGCTTTATCTGTATTATATCTGAGCATACCGCTCTCTCCAAAGTACTCGCCACCTAAATAATAAGATGTCTTGGCCGTAGCACCAGACATGCCGATAGAGTGCGAATGAGAGAATCCCGTGTTGCTATACAGTTCGTGAAACCAATCGGTCGCCCCCAAATAAGAATAGCGGTTGGGGTCTTTGGGATTGATCATCACCGGTGAAAGCGATGGGTCGAGCGAACGCTGCCTGGCATATTCCAACTCTTCCTCGGTATAGAGGTCGTACCACGGCGCCCCCATAATATCTTTGTACGAAGCCTGTATATACGGGTCTTTCACAACTTCCGGCATACGGCCCAACGTGCGCACGTTCACCGTATTATTAAATGAAAATTTAGTTTTACCTTCTTTTCCTTTTTTCGTCGTTACAAGAATCACACCAAAGGCAGCACGGGCTCCATAAATAGCTGCCGAAGAAGCGTCTTTCAAGACCGATATACTCTCTATATCGGCACTGTTCATACGAGAGAATTCTGCTTCTGCCATCGGAATCCCATCTACCAGAATCAACGGTGAGCCACCGTTGGTAATAGTCGTCGCACCACGAATATTGAAAGAGGGCGTCTGGTTCAATTGGCCGCCATCGACATTGATATTCAAGTTGGGAACCAATCCTTGCAACATAACTCCGACATTATTGGCAGAACGATTTTCAAGAGTCGTACCGGAGACAGCCTCCACCGCACCGCTCAAATTTATCTTTTTCTGTGTTCCATATCCTACCACGACCACTTCGTCCAACTCCCGGTTATTGTCGTCCATAATAATATTGAAACTATTCTTATCGGCAATGACTACATTCTTATCCTCCATACCCACATAGCGAATACTGAGCACCGTGTTTTCGTCATAATATCCTTCGATATGGAAATAACCGTCAAGATCGGTCACCGTACCCTGCTGGGTACCCTGTATATGGATACTTGCTCCTACGAGCGGTTCTCCCAAGTTGTCTTTAACATAACCGGTCAACTTGCGCTTGCTCTTTTCCTTGCTCCCTTCAGTCTCACGGGAAAGGACAATGTGGTTGCCTTTCATCTTGTAACTGATTTTCTCACCTTTGAACAGTTTGTCCAGTACGGAAGAGACCGGCTCCGACTTGACTTTAATCGAATATTTCTTTTGGGTATCTACCTGTCCATTAATGATTATAAACAGGTAATTGGTCCGTGACTCTATGTCATTGAGAATAACTTGAAGGGGAGTGTTCGTACGATTCAAGGTTACTTTGACATTTTGGGAATATGCGTTAAAGGCACAGACATTCAGCATTCCTATAAGGAACAAAAAACGTGTGATTTTCATAAATCTAAATAAAATTATTGAATTAGAGAACCCTTTATTCTCCAACATCAACTTCTTTTTCATATATTTGTGTGTTTTAAGATTAATACGATTGTTGTGTTAATTCTTTAAGGGGGAATATTGATATGTTTGGCGACGGTTCGATATTCCCTTTTCTGTACCTCTCTATGTTTTTTCCATAATATTATCTTTTAGTTAATATAAAAAGTTTGTGTCTCAAAATCTTGTCTGAATTCAAACGGGATGTCCACTTGCAACACCCGTAAAGCATAGTCCAACCCGTCTATACGGCGAAACTTGCCCAAGCAAAAATTATCTTCCAATTCCGGATTTTCAATGATAATGCGGACTCCATATATTTTTTCAAATTCGCTCATCAAATCACCAAACCGTATATTATTGAAATCGATTATACCCCCGGTCCAACTATAGCTGCCTCGATCGCTCAAAGACTCTTTTTTCAGCGACCCGTCGACCAGTGTCGCTTTTTCGTTCGGATTCAACATCAGGCTGCCGATTGCGGTAACCACTTCTACCTTACCTTCGAGCAACGATGTCACGAACCTGTCTCTCTCTGCATAGGCCTCCACGTTGAATTTCGTCCCCAAGACCCGGACATCTCCTTTAGAAGTTTTCACGACAAAAGGAATATCTTTTTCCTGATGGGTAACTTGGAAAAAACCCTCTCCATCGATTTCCACCTGCCGCACCTTGCCTGTAAACGCCGTAGGATATCTGAATGTCGTCCCCGAATTAAGATAGACCGTAGTGCCATCGGCCAACGTCAAGTTCATATACTGCCCCAACGGAACATCGATTTGCGAGACAGACGATACCGTCGTATCCTTAGGGTTCGAAGCAAACCACGTCAACAAAACAGCACAGATGAAAACTGCGGCGTACCGGCCGATATGGATAAAATCGATTCGTCTATACCAACCTGTCTTTTTATGAGATTCGAAAGATTCCTTCTCCCCAGTCAATATAATAGCCGTATACAGTTTGCGTTCGTTCAACAATTCCCGCATATTCTCCGGTGCAGCCTCTGCCCATTCCCGAATGCTGATTCGTTCCGACTCGGAAGCTGTCCCATTAAAAAAACGATATAGCAATTCTCTATCCATAAATTTATCCTTTACGTATATATAACTAACGAGTATGAAAATACCCTAACAAAAAAGAACGATTATTTTACAAAAAAGTAAAAAAAGACCAATAAATAATCTTTTAGAGCGATACGAAGTACCTTCAAAGCCTTGCTCACATGGAATTCGACCGTTTTAATGGAAATATCCAATCGTTCGGATATTTCCCGGTTTGTAAGAGATTCCATACGGCTCAATAGAAAAATCTCCCTTGTCTTTTCCGGAAGCGACCGAATGGCATCATTTACCAATCGGTGAACCTCCTTCGAAAATATCTCTTGCGGATTACAGGCTTCCAACGATGTAATCTTAAAGTCCAATTCCCACTGATATTGGTTCTTTATATTATCGATTACCTCTTGCCTTTTACGGAGATGGGTCAAATGTGTCAGGCACTTATTTTTAAGGGATACCAATATATAAGCCGGGATATTGGTGTCTGCCGGCAATTTCCCCCTATTCTCCCAATAGGCTACAAAAGAATCGGTCACAAAATCTTCTGCGATGCTTCTATCACCGACATAAGAAATTGCCAATTTGATAAACGGCTCTCTATATTTTTGGTAAACTTTATCAAAAGTCGAAAATACATCTATCTTATCCAAGCACTCCATAATATCATCAAAGGAGTATTCCCCTTATATTAAATAAAACAAAAATCCCTTCTCCTTTGAAATTGACCATTTTACAGACCAGCTTAAAATAATTTTTATATTTCATGGTATTTAGAAAAAGAATATAGTGCTAAAATATTAAGAATATCTTGAATATACAAGGAAATAATATGACATTCTCGTGAATAATAACAACGTGTATCAAACTTATGCAGGAAAAATCAATATGGCAGCAGTTCCCTTTGTATGTTGCCGTAGTGCCTCTCAGCCATTCTATCATACTTTTTTCTCTCCCTTCATAAAAATATCCTCTCAGGTATCATGTGGACTGCCACTCAAAAAACAGGCACTACAAGACAATGAGATATTGACTCGTCCTGTTGTATCTCAACTTTGGTAGCACTTCTCAACGCCCCCCCCGTTTGTTCCCTCTGAAGGAGGCTTGTAGAAACTTAAAAACAAAATAAATAACTTACATTTTAAAACTCAATACATATATAAATAAAGAAAAAGGGGGCATTTTCATTCAAAAATACTCTTTGGTGAGGCTCTTTTTGTCCCCATACTTATAATCTGTAACTTTTTAAAGATTCGATTTTAGTTTTTACACCCTCTCACAAAGAAGGGAAAAATGCACAATAAATTACTCATTATAAAATAACTATGAAATTTTCCTGTAATTTTTTTTTCTGAATAAAAATGAAATCAATTGCAAATATTATCTTTGCGGCAAAGATGGTAAGAGCTGGCAGACCTGATGGTCGCATGTGCGGAAAAATATTCATCAAAGGCTTAAAAACAAGAAAGAAACATAACTACTGACTTACATTTTATGAAAAATTCATTTTTTAGCAGGTTTACTCCTCAGGAACCCAAATTTTTTCCCATGCTGAATAAACTGTCTGAAATCGTAGTCGAGTCTTCGGCTCTGCTGGTTGCCGACCTCCGGCATGACGAACCGGACAAACGTGCTGATTATTATAAGCAGATTAAAGAGCTGGAGCGTAAGGGCGATACCCAGACACATATAATCTTCGACGAGCTGAGCAAGACGTTCATTACTCCTTTTGACAGGGAGGATATTCATAACCTGGCTTCTACAATGGATGATGTCATCGATGGAATCAACAGTTGTGCGAAGCGCATCTCTATTTATAACCCCCGCCCTATTTCCCAAAGCGGACAAGAGCTGGGTGCGCTCATTGAAGAGGGTGCGGGTATTTTGTGCAAGGCAATGAAGGAACTGGAAACTTTCCATAAAAACCCGTCTGCCTTGCGGCAGTATTGCGACAAACTGCATGAGATAGAGAATCATGCGGATGATGTATATGAGCATTTTGTCACGCAGCTGTTTGAAGAGGAGAAAGACAGCATCGAACTGATAAAGATAAAGGAAATCATGCAGGAACTGGAAAAGACCACCGATATGGAAGAGCGTGTGGGGAAGATTCTCAGAAGCTTGATTGTAAAATACGTATAAGACGGGGGTACGGATGGAATTATTAGTGATTATCATCATTCTGGCTTTGGCTTTTGATTATATCAACGGTTTCCATGATGCTGCAAACTCTATTGCTACCATCGTATCGACCAAGGTACTCTCTCCGTTCCAAGCGGTGTTATGGGCGGCATTGTTCAATTTTGTCGCTTTTTTCATCGCCAAGTATATTATCGGGGGGTTCGGTATAGCCAATACCGTATCGAAAACGGTGATAGAGGAGTATATCACTTTGCCGATTATCTTGTCGGGAGTTGTCGCTTCCATCATCTGGAATTTGTATACCTGGTGGAAAGGCATCCCGTCGTCATCGTCGCATACTCTTATCGGGGGATTTGCCGGTGCTGCCATCATGGCTAACGGTTTCGGTGCCATACAGACCAGTATCATCCTGAAAATCATCGCGTTTATTTTCCTTGCTCCGCTTATCGGGATGGTGGTTGCTTTCGGGTTTACTTTGCTGGTTCTTCATATCTGCAGGCGTATGCACCCGCATACTGCCGAGTACTGGTTCAAGAAATTGCAGCTTGTATCTTCGGCATTGTTCAGCATCGGCCACGGGCTCAACGATTCCCAGAAAGTAATGGGTATCATTGCTGCTGCGATGATAGCCGCTCATAGCGAGGGTCTCGGAATGGGCATAAACAGTATCAACGATTTGCCCAACTGGGTCGCTTTTTCCTGTTTTACGGCTATTTCTTTAGGGACGATGTCGGGCGGTTGGAAGATTGTAAAAACCATGGGTACAAAAATTACCAAGGTCACTCCGTTAGAAGGTGTCATTGCTGAAACTGCGGGTGCGTTTACATTGTACCTGACCGAGTTCCTGAAAATCCCGGTGAGCACGACGCATACGATTACGGGTGCTATTATCGGTGTAGGCGCTACCAAACGGCTTTCTGCGGTACGTTGGGGGGTAACGAGAAATCTGATGACTGCATGGGTGCTGACTATCCCGGTGAGTGCATTGCTGGCGGCGATTGTCTATCTGGTCGTATCGCTCTTCTTATGATATGTTGTTATAAATAACAGTCGCCGACCATCAAAACTCCGGCGGCTATATCCGACACACGCACGACTGCCATTTTTCAAGGGCAGTCGTGCGTGTCTTTTTCGGCTGGGGAAACCGGCTGCAAAAGATATCCCAACCGCTAAGGACAGTACGATATCAATGCTGCCTGTATATGGCTTGTCATGACCCTTTGTATGACCTATATATCCATTTGAGGGATTTCCTTTACCGGGAAAGGAGGTTCTTGTCTATGTCTACGTTATCGCACTGTTCTATGTCGATTATATTTTCTATCGTCCCGGAGGGGGAAACAAAATAGTTGTCTTTTATTTCTACACCATCGGTACAGCGAACGGATATGGCCTTTCCGGGCTTCAGCCGGAACCGGTTGGAGAGTATCCGGATATTGCGGTGCACGGCTCCTTCGTACTTGTCATTTTCGGGGAAAACGCCGATTACCGGAGTACCGCACCCAATAAATGTATTGTCGCGGATGGTCACATCGCGCACGGGACCGGACTCATACCAGTTGCGGGCGTCATCGGATATGAATACGGCACTCATGGGGGTACGGTAAAAGGTATTGTCGCGGATAAGTACTTTCCCTCTTGTCGTTACCAGAATGCCCCGGGTGGGAGTGCGGGCAAAATAGTTGCCGGCTATTTCTACATCGGGGGTCCATGTAATGTTCTCGACGACGATATTTTGTTGTTCCAGGTGGGCGGGAAGGGTTGTATCTACTGTCAACAATATTTCATAATTGTCGAGCCTCTGAACGGACTTTACCGTCGCACGGCTTTTGCACAACAGAGTATGTGCGTCGGCCAGTTCTATCTTATCGCCCTTGAAGAATGCTTCGAAACCGTACGACTGCGGATGCATAAAACGGACTTTTATTTGCCGGGGCGAAGGATAGCCTACGGCTTTCAGATGTGTACCGTGTATGTTTATCGGGTCGTCTTGTGCCCCTTCGAACCGAGAGTTCAGGATTTTCAGTTTGCCCTTGCATCCGGACATCTGCACGAAGTCGGCAAATCCGGCACAGGTGCGCCCTGTCCCCAATTCGGGTTCGCAGAAAATGCGGTCATAGGTGAGGTTTTCGGAGTACTGGCCTACGATGCCGAAGTTACCGAGGAAGTGAAAGCGGATATTTTGCAGGGTTATGTTTTTACTTTTATGGATGAATCCGCAAGCTTCATCCCGTATGGCGTCTCTCATCTGATAGACTTGCCCGGGTTTTATTCCGTCGGGTCGGCGGCTGTAATCGAACCGGATGATTTTGTGTTCCAGCTCGGTAACTTGCACAAGGTTGTCGAGGGGGGAAGCACAACGGAGGGTTTCATTGATTCCAGGGTGGAATACTTGCGGGGCTACGGGTTGCGTAAAGCTCCACCCTTCTCCTATCCACCGGAGTTTTCCTCCGGATATTTCATACCGGGTGTCATCGTGTATGCGGGCTGTCATGTGGGTATCACCGACTTCGAGCACCGTCATTTCGGGTACGGTGGGGTCTGCTGCCACGAGGGTGAAATTACGGAGCACAATGTTTTCGCAACTGTCTATGACAAAAGTGGTCATCTCTCCGTGGGTGATGAGCCTTGCTCCTCCTCCGTCTATGATTACATTCCTCAGTCCTTTGAGCCACAATCCTATGTGTTTTACAGGGTGAGGATTTTCGGACGAGGATGTGGTATTGGATATGTAATAGAGTTGGTGTGAGGCGTGACTGCGGGATATGTGGTAATCGCCCTGCCGTAACTGTATGGTTACGGGTGCATGCTTCTTTTCCCGGGAGAGGTGTATGGCGGCCTGGATTTCCCGGGTCATGTCTTTTTCTGCCGGATAGATGTCGATTGTTTCTGCTTGTAGTGCCGAGATGCTGAATAGTGCTGCGGTAAGCAGGGCGCTTGTGTAACGGGGAGATATTTTTTTCATATATCAAGTTTTTCCAAATATACAAAATTTTACATCAGCGGTTCCTCAACGGGCCTCATTTCGGGCTTTTTTCCCCAGGATGAGGGTTTTTCTCCCATTTTGAATTCCAATGTTCCTCCCTGCAGAATGTCTTGGTGGGTGATATATGTCTTGTCGTATTTTTTCCCGTTGAGGCGAACGGATTGTATATAGATTTCTTTATCGTTCTTTTTCGGGGCTTTTACGGTAAAGGAGTTTCCTCCTGGCAGGTGTATATCGGCTTGTTCCAACAGGGGCGAACCTATTACGTATATTCCGCTTGCGGGATTTACCGGATAGAATCCCATGGCACTGAAGATGTACCATGATGACATTTCGCCA
>OIFE01000641.1_pt1 | contig 24590 bp, 14 predicted proteins | sample 1581921 | NCBI WGS metagenome assembly OIFE01 (sample SAMN04414075, study PRJEB24778) | human gut metagenome | material: faecal | host: Homo sapiens | reverse complement strand
AAAGATATTGACGGAACTGCCCTTGTTTTAGTGAGCAGGCATCCCGTAGTTCAGGAAGAATGCGAATCATTCTCATCATTAAGGTCGTCTGCAGTCTACAAACGCAGACCGCTTTGTCAACGGAGATTGGCATGAACCCTTCTAATATTTACCACTCCCCCCATTTTTCATTTCGTCCTCTCGTACTGACGATATCTTTTCTATTTGCAGGAATGAATAGTGCTGCCGCAGCTGAAGATTCGACTCCCAAAGCGACTTACATTGATACACAGCCCATTGTCGTAACGGCTACCCGAACCACTCAGCCCCTCTCTCAGGCCGCAAGCTCACTCAGCGTGCTCACAGAGCAGGATATTCAGGAAGATCAGCCTGTTACTTTGGGCGAACTGCTTTTAGATATTCCTAACGTTGACGTTCTTGACTTTGCCTACATATCGTCGCAAATTTCAATCCGAGGATCGAACTCCTCTCAAATTACGTATTTGATTGACGGAATGCGTCAGGACGACCAAACAATGGCCGGCAACCGTCCAAGCGGCATTTTCATTGATCCGGAAATTCTTAAACAAGTTGAAGTCAAGCACGGCGGCGGCAACGCGCTTTACGGCAACGGCGGTATTGGCGGCACATTGGCCGTCACCACAATGAACGCCAATGATTTCCTGAAGGGAACCGATCGAAACTTTGGCGCCAAAGTCAAGGCCGGCTACACCTCAGACAATCTGGAATGGCAAAAGAGCGCTTACGCATTCGGCCGATCCAACCAGTGGGACGTCGTCTTTGGGGTTTCACGCCGTGACTCAGGTGCTTCCACCAACTCACTGACAGGCAAACGAAGCAAAGCCGATATCGATGCCTACAGCACAGCAGCATTCGGCAAAGCCTCCTTCATGCCTAACGATGCCAACGTGCTGAGCCTCTCATACAATTTTGACCGTGCAAATTCTGAAAGCGATACGTTCTATCGCTATGAACAGCAACGCGTCACCGGCAAATGGGAGTTCGAACGAGGCGACCTCTGGAATCTCACCGCACCCCTTCAATACGCCCACTCCAAATTCCACTACGTCAATCCTGATCCTTGGCGCGGCATCAATTCCAAAGATAAGTTCGACTCCGTGAGCGGAAATGTGCAGAACACCTCCTACCTCAGCGGACTCGGCCGGCATGCCGTCACCTATGGGTTCGATTTTTCAAAGACATCGCAAAGCGGCTTAGTTTTAGATCAAACGACAAACGAATGGGACAAAGATTCAACTCGTCCGGACGCTGACGGTTTTGACGGCGGCTTCTTCGTTGAGGACGAATATAAGATCAACGGCCTTTTCTCCGTGGTACCCGTCGTACGCTTCAACTACTTCAAGCGCGAATCGAATACCGGTTTCCCTTCGCTTTCCGACTCCAAAGTAACGCCGGGCATCACGCTGAAGATGACGCCCTATGAATCTTTGCTGGTCTGGGGGTCCGTACACACCGGTTACCGTCCGCCAATGCTCGATGAGATGTACTTCTACAGCACAGACTATGGTCAGAATGTTGAGGTCATCAATAATCCCAATCTGAAGCCTGAAAAATCCACGAACTACGAAGTCGGCATGAGCGGCCTGTTCGGCGATCTTCTTACTGAGAACGATCATCTTTCCTGGCGAGTTGCGGTCTTCTATGACGACGTCAAGGACTTCATTTCGGTTCAGGATAATATGCTCGAATGGTGGCAAGGCGGTATGGTCGGACCGATCAAGTACCAAACGGTGAACTACGGTCACGTTGTCAACAAGGGCGCTGAGCTCTCCGGCACCTATGAACTCAACGGCTTTAAAGCCTCCGCTTCATACGGTTATCTGCATTCCGAAGATAAGGAAACCGGCGAACGGCTGGGCGGTGTTACGCCTCAGAGCGCCAACCTGCGGCTGAGCTACAAAATTGCAGCTGCCCAACTTGAGCCTTGGTACCGGCTCCATTGGGCTAAGGGCGGCGATACCGTTCCGTTCCCAGGATATGCAGCAACCCATTTGGATGGCTACACCCTGCACTCCGTAGGCATCAATTGGACGCCGAAGATTCCGAATTACTTCAACATTCAGGCAGGTCTCGCCGTCACTAACCTGACAAATGAGAAGTACGTTGCGCTGTTCGGCATGCGTGAGAACAACGTGGGTTATGCTCGGGGCTTCCGTGCCTGGCTCTCGGCCCAGTTCTAATTTCACCTGAAAAAGTCTGCCGAAAGCGGTCTCCCCGAACCGCTTTCGGCACAGCACCATTCAAGCACAAGCATGTTCCTTAATCCGCGTCCGAGCGGCTTATGCCGTCTTATCACGCAGTATCTTTTTACCCGCAGTCAATGGCGCTTGTGGGGACTTTTTGCCATCGTTCTTGCGGCATACGCATTCAATATCAAGCTTGCTGTTCTCTATAACGATTGGAACGGACGGTTCTTTAACGCACTTCAGGCGGTCAATCGCGATGCGATCTTCCGAGAACTTTTTTATTTCATAGGGCTTGCCGCCGTCATCATCGTACTGCTCGTCTGGGCTGGCTATGTCAAGGACCGCTTGGCGCTTGCGCTGCGCCGCGACCTTACGCAGATTTTCTTCAAACGCTGGCTATCTCCGGAAAGCGCTCACTATCTGCTGCGCGAGAGCGGCCGAGAACCCGATAACCCAGACCAACGCGTGACGGAGGATGTTCGGCAGCTCGTCAATCTTTCCGTCGATCTTCTGGTGAGCTTTTACGACGCCATGCTCACGATCGGCAGTTTTTCAGTCATCCTTTGGCAGCTCTCAGGCTCTGCTGAAGTGTTCGGCATCACGATCCCCGGCTACATGTTCTGGGTCTGCATCCTCTATACGATCGTTGCTACATGGATTACACACCTCATCGGACACAAGCTTAAAGGCCTCAACATCAATGCTCAGCATATGGAGGCGAATCTGCGTGCCGCCCTCATGGAAAAACGCCGTCATGCAGATGCCATCGCCGGGGCTCATGCTGAGGCAGTGGAGGAGGCCGGCCTGGTCGAGCGCTTCCGGCAGCTTCTCTCTGTCCTCATTGCGTTGGTAAAACGAAAGCGAGACCTCAACCTCTTCACGGTCGGCGTCGGACAATTCACACACCTCGCTCCCATTTTTTTCGCGCTGCCGAGTTTTTTCGCCGGCATCATCCAATTGGGCGGACTCATGCAGATCAGGGGCGCCTTCAATGACGTGGCACGGTCACTCTCATGGATCATCATGTCCTACGACGATCTGGCCGCCCTTGCTGCCGCTTATGAGCGTCTTCGCCGTCTTGAAGCAGGGCTCTCCGAAGCGGACGATCAACGCAGAGCTTTGGAGAAACGATGTCAGGACAATTCATGCACTGGTCTCACCGCGGCCCTTGACCTCATCGTTCCAAACGGAAAAAACATCAGCCGCGTGCCCGTCCGTCTCAAACTCGTCCCGGGCAGCTTCACCATCGTCTGCGGCCCGTCTGGCATCGGAAAATCCACGCTTCTCAAAGTTCTTTCAGGCTTCGCCGGAAATTACGAAGGTAAACTCTCTGAACGCGGATCCATCTTCTGGATGCCGCAGCAGCCTTATTTGCCAAAAGGAGAGCTCATCGCTGCGCTCACCTATCCGCAAAGTCCTGAAACGATCACGGAGCAGGCAGCACAGGAACTGCTCAGTGCCGCACACCTTGACCATCTCAAAGAAAAGCTTTACGACTCGGGCGACTGGTCTGCACTGCTTTCCGGCGGTGAACAGCAGCGGCTTTCTTTGCTGCGGGCTCTTATTGTCAAACCTGACATCCTGCTTCTCGACGAAATGACGAGCGGCCTTGATCCGGCCAATGCACACTGGATGATCGCCTTGCTCAAGGCGAAACTCCCTCAGACCGCAATGCTTCTCGTCACACATCAGCAATCGCTTTGGCCGCTTGCGGACCAAATCATCAACCTCCAAGGACCAGCTCATGGGCAATCCGTTCATTCCGTTTCCCAGATGTGAAAACATCATCATCGTCGGCGATGCCGCCGCTGAATATCTCGGTGCACTGCGCATCTATGGCCGCGGCTTGATTGGCGGCGACGTACCATCCATGGAACTTCTCCATCCGATGGAAAAGCACCTTGAATGCGTTTCGTGCTTTTTGAATGACCCAACACAGGTGCTCCTGCCGGCGGTGCGGCGCATGAAAGCCAATTTTGTGGTGCTTGAGGAAAACGGATCCGCCGACTTCAATCCTGCAGCGGGCCGAGAAGTACTCGAAAAAGAAGGCATATCGGTCAAAATTCTTGACGTGCGGGGATCAACAGAATCGGTTCTGCGCCGCGCCAGCAAACTTTTCGGCGAGGAAAAACAAGCCGAACGCATTATTCGTGAACGAACGGAGCGACTGGCAGCGCTCGACGATGTGCGCAAATCCATTCGTAAGGGACAAAAGGCCGCAATTTTTCTGGCGATCCGCAGTCCCGTTCGCCATGAAAGCTATGTCTTCCGGATCTCTGAGCGCAGTGCACTCTCTCAACTGCTCACAAACACTTTTGCAATAGAGAACATCAATGTTCGGCCAAATGCCGAAGAACGCATCCCTGGCATTCAGGAACTCGATGACCTCTCCGACCTCTTCGAAAAGAACCCGGACCTCATCGTCTATACCGGCGATGCGGCCGCTTGCGGCCAAAAAACAGCTGAATTCATCCGGAAACACCCCCAATTCGCCGAATGCAATGCGGTAAAGAATGGACGCATTTACGGCGCACCGTATTACTGTCATGCGCTCGACTTGAGACGCCATGAAATACTTGAAGCATGGAGCGATGTATTGGCCGACTAACCACTGAAGTAACGGCGTTTTGATCCTGTCAGACCGCCGCTTTGCCGCTCCGCCTTGGGCTCGCGCAAGACCGAGCGGCTGTCGCGCCCGCTATAAATCATTTTCTGACACAGCTCGTCTGCGGTCAGAGCCCAGGCGGCTCCGGATCCATCGCTGGACAAACATGCTCCCATCCCGCCGGCATTCTTGAGATGTGCCAAAGTTGGGAATCAGCCTGAGCGGTCTTCAGCAGAAATCAGGAGGTCCTCACCGCTAGAAATTGCTTTGCCCCCTCTTTATCCTTCCTCATTCGCAGCCCATTACACCTAAAATTCAAAGTCATTCACTCACACACAAGATTGCCTTCAATCTAAATTATTTTTTCACACCTTTAAGGCTGTATTCATATACATATTGATTAACATCCTCATCCTTTCTAATAAGGGTGTTGTATAACATATATGTAAGCTTACGATTGGTCGTTCTTTCATATTGAAATTGATACTTCAATCCTTTAGCTTTATTAAGCGGGTCCTCATTAAAGGATTGAGCTTCTTGCATTTGTGCTAAAACTTTCCCAGATCGATTGACACAAACCTCAAATCGGGGAGGAAAAACTTTATTCGCAAACATTAAAGGATGATATTTATACATTTCCGGCGTCATGTAATCCTTCAACTTAGGGTAAGCTTTAATCATTGTGTAGAAATTAGTTCTGATTTCATCGATTTTTTTAGAATCAACTGACCAAGCATTGCCGCCAGGAAGACCGTACAAAAAATAAAAATACTCCATATCAAAACTATGGTTATAGGCGACATCAAATACAGATATTTCTTCTTTATGAAATGGATTAGATGCCACACACGAAACAAAATACCCCCAGAAGCGAGATAAAAATCCATCATAGAATTCATTTTTCAATGAAGAATATTTAGCATGATAATATCTCATATAATGAGCAAGGAGCTCTTTTTCATTTTTGGCAACAACTAAATTTTCTTTATTCCACAACTCAAGATCATTAACTGTCAGGGACCAATTTAAAGGGCTGAGTTCCTTAATATCAGCATTAACTTTAGGATCCAACATCCCACATGATCCATTCAGAGAAAAAGCCGCCAAAATGAGAATTAGAATTTGCTTCTTAATACTTACTGTCATAAGATAATCCAAAATCAAATTTAAACATTGCATAAAATGTTTTATATCTCGACTTAATTCTATTACCCTCTCATCACCTATCTTCACCTTCAAAAGCACATAATATAAAAATTCTAACTAGCGACAGATCGATCAATTGGATCTTAAACGAATATGATTTAATATCCATGGATAAGTCAAAATCTAAAGATTCATGCTTCTCGCTCAATAAACATCAATCCGACCATGTGATGCTTACACTATATAAACATGCAGCACTCAGTAGTTGATGCCGCATACAGAACCATTTTGCGTTCCTATATTTTAAATATTATTTGTTCTTTGGCTCATTTGTATACCGTTTTAATCATCTTACTGCGGCAAAGAACGTGCATACAACTCCCTTAGATACCCGACAGATTCAGGGTTCCAATCTTTAAAATAGTTGCCGCAGCCAAAATGTGTAAACTAGAAGAGCACAGTTAAGTGCCGCATCCGCGATACGTCTGCAATTTGGTGCTGGTTATGTTTGCACGCAGTACAGCCATCTGCCCCTCAGAGCATTGAAGGTGCAGTCAGGCATCAGAATCTGCCGGAGCCTGTTTTTTAATTTATGGCTCGGAAAATGCTTTGGAACAGGTTGCCGTGCTGTTCACAAATAAAGGAAGCAGCGCGACGAAAATTTAAGGTTGAAACACAATAGTTTTTTGGAAGTAAACCTTAATGTTACGCCCTTGATGATAAATAGGCGCAAACTTCATTTTCTTTACTGCCTCGACAGCAGCCTCTTTGAAACCTAGATCCGGGATATTTCGGGTGAATATCTCTGTGGTTTCAACCTGTCCGTCGAGTCCTACCAAGAATTTCACCCGCACCCGTACGACCTTGTTGAATCCAATGGAACGAGATGCCGCCGGAACCCAATGCCGTATAGGAGCCGTCACCGTTCGCAATGAAATTGCCGCTGCCGAAAGCCGTTCCTTGCCCATCCCCCACTCCGGATCCTTCAGTCTGAGCTTTGCCGTCAGCCGTTCCGCTCGCTCCAACTGCACCGCCGGAGCCTGCGTTGACATGCTTAGTCTTGCCGTCTTTACCATCCGTTTCGGAAGCGGAAGCTTTTTCTTTAAGCGGCGCGGGCTTTTGGGTTTCGCCTTTATAAGCTTTGCCTTCCGAGTTTTCTCTTTTGGGTTTGCTGACCGGCTTTATGTTTTCGGAAACTTGGGGCTGAGGATTCTGCCTTTTGAGAATAGGCTTTGCCTGCGCAGACTTCACCTGCTCATCCCCCGAATCTGCTGTTGGCTGTGTCGATGTCAGCTCAGGCGCTTTGGGAGTGGGCTTCGAATCCAATGAAGTCTCAGCGGCAGCGGCTTTCGGAGGCTCGTCCAGTGTCTCTCCCTCTGTTTTTGGGGCCAATGACTTTTCGGGCTCATCAGTCGGTTCCAAGCGCCTGTCCTTGGAATGGGATTTTGCGCCGTCCCCGCCTGCCCCGCCGTTGCCAAGTCGGCCGTCTTGATGCATATCTCCCAAACCGCCGGCATTCCCTGCAGGGCCGCCAAGATCAACGGTAAGCATGCCGGATCCGCCGACAGGCGCGGATTGGAAAAAGATAAGACCGATACCTCCGACCAATAAAGCATGAATAACGACAGAAGCGCTCAATGCCGCCTGCCAGGAAAGTGGCTTCGGACTCATCAGCGTCGTCCCTCGGTTGCTATGGAGACTCGTTCAATGCCTGTGCGGCGGATGACATCCATAACGCCAACCACCGTGCCGTAGTCGGTTTTTTCATCGCCGCGCAGCACCACAGTGAGCTTCTCGTTCTCAGTCTTTAAAGACACAAGCCGTCGAGCTAACTCCTCCTCTGAAACCAAATTCTGCTCAAGGAAAAGACGCCCGTCCTCTGTGATTGACACGGGGACTGTTTTGGTGGTGTCCACTTTTGCGATGGTCGCCTTAGGGAGATTAAGGGCAATGGTTTTCTGCGTCACCATGGTCAGCATCGACATCATGAAGAACACCAGCAGGAAAAAGATGATGTCGATCATCGGAATGATCATCAGCAGAGGTTTCCTGTCCTCCTTGAGACTGTTGATGCGCATGCCTTACTTCTCCGAAAGACAGGCGAGATAAGCACTTGCCGCAGCCTCAAGGTCTTCAATAATTCGGTTGGCCCGCTGAGAAAGCCAGACATAAACCAGCATTGCAATAATGGCGACGAGCAGCCCGAACCCCGTTGCGACCAAAGCTTCCGCAACACCGCCGGTAATAGCAAACGGCTGTCCTTCAGAGATCGATAAGATGTCAAATGATCGGATCATGCCGGTCACGGTTCCTAAAAGCCCCATCAAAGGAGCCAAAGTTACGATCGCACTCACATAGTTGAGATGATCCTTGAGCCGCGCTGCGCTGTAAGCCGCAGCTCCGGAAAGATACTGCTCAGCATTGATCACGGCATTGCGCTCTGCAATGGCCTTTTCAAGAACTGCACCGACGGTGCCTCCTGCTTTTTTGCAAAGTGCGGCTGCAGCATCAAAATTTTTAGCACGTACTGCTGACAGAAATTCACCTTGAAGCACCTGCATATCGGATGCGGAGCGTCGGTAGAAAACTGTTCGTTCGACGGCGATGGCGATCGTAACGATGGAGGCCGCCAACAGCGGCCACATCATGAACCCTCCCGTCAGGAAGGTTTGAATAAACTGAGACATGAGACAGCGTTCCCAAAAAAAGATCTGACGTCGAAAGGAGGTGCTATTGCACCTCCTTCGCACTGAATGAGATCAATACGTGCCGCGCAGGCCAACGAAATAAGTCCGCTCACGTCCTGGTATCAGCGACCAGCTCCCGATTGATACGTAGTCGTAGTACTTCTCGTTGAAGAGATTCGTTACGCCGGCATAAATTTCCAAATGCTCCCAAGGTTTGAAATGCAGGCTTGTATCGACGATCTGTCTGGACTTGACAATACCGTCCGTTTCCTTTTCAGCATCTGAGAGGAAATTGTTGTATTTCCCATAGTAGGTATAGCGAACGTCACCGGAGAAGTTGTCTGTGAAGTCGTACTTTGCAAGCACCGACAGAGAGTGCTGCGGCACTTTCTGCAGACCGCTCCGCGTGAAATCGATTTTGTCCTTGCCGACCTCATCCATGAATCGACTGCCGGCAGATGTATAGTCAGACCTTCCTTTAAGCCATGAATACGATTCCGTAAGCGTCAGCCTGCCGATCGTCTGCTGAAGGCTGACGTCAGCCCCCCAACGGCGCGTCTGAAGCAAATTCAGCGTCCGAGCATCACTGAGTCCCCTGACATACATACGGTACAGCTGGTTGTTGGTGTTCGACATCCAGAGTGAAACGCTGACGGTTGAGAAGGCGACCTTGTCGCGAAGACCAATCTCGTACATATCGTACTTTTCATCTTCGGCATTGGTGATTTTATAAACCCTGTCCCCGTTGACAACCGCTTGATCTGCAATCATCAGACCGTCAGGGACGGTATAGCCGCGCTCATACCGAGCGTAAATTCTGCCGGTATCGCGGTACCGCCAAGCCGCCGACAATTCCAACGCCGTATTCCAGCGATCTGAGGTATCTGCGCCGGCAATCCTGTTGCCCGTTTTGTCATATCCCCATTTAGTGAGCTCACGGCGCAGCCCCTGGGTAAAGCTGAAGTCGCCCCACTTCAAAGTATTCAAACCGTATAGCGCGATGACTGTTTTGTCGTAAAGGAAGCTGTAGGGCTCTCCATAAAACTTGCCGCTGCTGTCTTTCTTCCATGAACCGATGTAGTTAAAGTCAGCACTTTGCTTGGTGTAGTCAAACCCAAGCAGCAGATCGCTGCCTTCAAGATAATCTATATCCAATTTCAGTTTGAGGCCCTTGCTTTCCTGATCGATGATCTGATCCCCGAACTGATTGTTGGAGAAATACCCATCGCTGTAAAAACCATCCGCCGTCAAATGCAGTCTATCCGTGAGATCGTTGGCATAGCTGAGGTTATAGCTGTTGATCGCGCGATCTCCGTTCAGATAACCCCTAACTCGGCGTTTAATAAGCTGACCATTTTCGTCCACGCCAACGGTTTGCGTAGTCCATGGAGGGACGTAGTCTTTCCCGTATTTTTGAATGTTTCTGGCAGAAGCCGTTTTGATGAACTGAGAATCCTCTTCAAGTCGGCTGGCACGAAGCGTGAGACTTTGCTTTTCGGTTAAATCCCATCGAATACCGGCAGAGTAATAATTCGAATTGCGATACGTATTCTTGAAGTAGAGATCCCGATCAATTTTTGAAGCGGTGCCTAAGAAAGAGAATTTTTCATTGAGCCGAGCCCCCACGCTCGCGCCGATACGATATCCGTCTGAATTCCATTCGCCGAAGGCTGACGTTTTCGGATCCTTCATCGAACGAAGATTCGTTGTGATGTTAATCACGCCGCCCGCTGTGCCCGAACCATAAAGGACGCTGCCGCCGCCCGGAATAATTTCAATGCGTTCGAGTTCCTCTACGGGAACGACGTCATAGTTCGTAGAGTGAGGATGATTCAGCAAGGTCGTAATGGGCGCACCATCGAGCATCACCTGAAGATTTCGGTTAGCCGTATCATTGCCCTGACCGCGCAAATCGATGCTGCCCCACCCGCTCGTATTAACGGAAACACCGGGCACGCCTTCAAGCACATCGGAAATTGTTCTGTTGCCGCGCTCAACAATATCTTCCTTTGGAATGACGATAATTTCCTTTGTTTCACGCAGTCGTTCGATTTCTACATATTCCGGCCGCACATAAGTCGTCTTTAATTCAATAGCGTCATCAGATGCTGGATCTTCATCCATACGCGCATTCTGTGCCTGAGCGCTGCAGCACGCCATCAGCAGGGCTGCCATGACGGCGGAATGTTTGAAACTCCATTGGGCCGTTAATCTTTTCGTATGGGCGGCAGAAGAAATAAAAGTTATAGGCATTGTCGGGTTAAGCGAATCAGATGTTTACTATCAATAAATAAATTGATATTGAGAATTGTTCGCATTATATGAATAGTGCATTCTCAATTCATCTTTGAAACACATTCCCGGAAGGACCTTTCATTCTTCCAAATTTTTCGTATACATCTGATTACTCTGCCTTTCCTATTTCATCCATCTGAGACTGCGACTAGGATTAAACAAAACGGCATCAGTTGTTTTCATCACAGTCTAAAATTGTCAGTTGTAATCTTGGTGAAATTACTTATTCATTGACTGAATAAAATTTCATTTAATTAAATTAATTAGTATATGTTGCTGAAAATCCGTTTTCATCCATTATTGTATATGTTTCAATTGATAAATACACAGCGGTGACTGATCAATTTCACTATAAAAATCATTATCTAGCCTCCGGCAAAATATTTTGACCAGCAAACAGCCTGCAGACTGCTCGGACGGCTGACTCACATGGGAATCAACAGACATCAATATTTACAATTTTATGAATTTATTATTTATTCTCCATGAATCATTCAAGACATCCTCAGAAAAGCGTCATTCACGCCGTCGCCTCAGTACGCTGACATTCCCGCCTGCTTGCAAAGCCGAAAAGCTTCACTCTGACTGACCAAATGACGCGAGTCCTGTTGGGAGCAGCCAAACGCTCCACGACGATTGTCAGGCCGGCATTGAGAATAAAGGCCTTCCTCAGCCGGAAAGCCCAGATCACTGCCGCATTGAACTGAAGGCTGAATCCAGCATCTCCTCAGATTGCCGGTACCGGCTGAATGCACCGCCAACCACCATTGGCTTTTTGTGGGAACGCAGAGCATTTCCAGCGCTGCAGCGAAAGCTCATTTTCTGCACTCGACCGTCTCTGCCCGGTGAGCGCCATCCCCTCTGTTTTATTCCAATGCCAAGATTTGAGCGTCGCGAATCGTCACCATTCGGCCGCAGACACGTTTGAGAAATGCGTAATCATGACTGACGATCAGCTTGGCGATCTGCAAAGACTCGATTGTCTTGGTGAGACGATCGACCGATGCGGGGTCGAGCGCCGTAGTCGGCTCATCCAAAAGAATCACTTCAGGTTCCATCGCAAGGATGCAGGCGATGGAGACCAACCGCTTCTGCCCGCCGGAGAGCCGGAAAGAGATGCTCTCGGCAAGATTTGCTATTCCAAGCATCGACAGCACATCCAATGCACGAGTGCGCGCTTGAGCGTATGAGAGACCGAGATTCAGCGGCCCGAACATGACGTCTTCAATTACCTCCGGGAAAAAGAGCTGATCGTCCGGATTCTGCAGCACGTAGCCCACTTTTCTTCTGAGTCTTTGAAAGTCTTTCTGTGCAGTTACCGGCACGCCTTCCAGCGAAAGAGACATCGTCTGCGGGCGCTCGAGTCCCGTGAGGATTCTCAGCAGCGTGGTCTTCCCGCAGCCGATCGGACCACAGAGGCCGAGCGATTCCTTTGGAGCCAGTGAGAATGCCGCATTGCGAAAAATCACGCGGTCTGAGCGTGAAAAGGAAAGGTTCTTCACCTCAAGAAGCGCAGTCTGCATCATGAAACGAAATCCCAGACGAGAAGCAGCAAAGCAAGGCCAATCGTCAGAACAAGAAGTCCCGCTTCACCGGCATTCTTCAATCCGCTTGCAGGGACTGGCCAGTGCCCAGAGAATCCCCGAAGAATCAGCGCCTCATTGAGCACACGGCTTCTTGCATATGCCCGGATAAAGAGTGTCGAGATAAAGGCTGCAAGCGTTTGGTAAGAATGCTTATTCATAGAAGCCCGAAAACCTCGGAGCTGAACAGATTCCGAAAGTGAACGGTACGAACGGCTGAGCAGTTCCGTCTCACGCGTCATGAAAAGCAAAAGCGTCACCAGCTTCATCGGCAGACGAGCAGCCCGCAGACCGGAAGCCACTTCCGTGAGCCGCATACCTGGAACAAACGCATCGAAGAGCAGAAAAACTGCATTGCACTTCATCGTGACGAGAAGCGATAGCAGGAGCCCCTCCTTCGTAATATCAAAGACACCCGCTGAAGCAACCGTCACTCCAGGCGTGCTCCAGGGCGTGAAGCACCAGATCAGAATCAGAAAACCGTTCACGGCGGCGAGCCGCCGAAGACGAAGTGGTTCGCCGCTAAACCATGCGGCTAGACGGATCACAACGGCTCCCAAGAGTGCCGCTTCCGCCGCCGACAGCGTGGTCAGGAAAGCACTTGCCGTCCCAAGGATGCTCGGAACGGCTAGCCGCAATGCCGGAGACAGAGCGAGTCGCATGCTTATGACCGCCGGCGGCGAGCCCATGCGGCAATGCCGCCCAAGCCAATCAGCCAGCCCATTCCGCCCACGATTTCCGGAATCCCAGGCGTTTTATCGTGACTCAGCGCTAACTCTCGATAAACCGGTGCAAGCTTCTTATCGAGAACGCGGCTGAAGACCGCCTCAAGCTCGGCCTCACTCATAGCCGCCGCAGCACTGTCTTTTTTCGGCGGTGCAGCTGGCTGAGTCATTTGCGTGCTGACGGGAGCAGCTGCCGGGAGCTCGGATGCGCCGGCTCCGTCGGCCGCAGCAAGCTCATCAGCAGGAATCGACCATTGATTCTGATGACCCTCTCCTGCGTTGATCTCCAACTCAAGGCCTTTGGGCGCATGACGCATCGCGTCAGTGACATCGAACCGCCAGACCCCGGCATCGTCCGTGACGCCGGTCGCCAAAACAGAACCATCGGCGGCATTTTTCACCGTAACGGCTCCCTTTTGCACCCGGCTGCCGCTGGAAAACTTGGATTCAGTGACAACTTGATCTCCTTCAATCCAAGCAAAAATATTCACGCGGTGTGCGTTCGCACCCGCACAAAGCAAAAGCGCGAGCGCTCCGGCTGCGATTTTTGATGTGTTCACAAGGGCCTCTCTTCACCAAGATGAAGCAGTTCAGGATAAGTTCGAGCGATCATATCGACCACAAGAGCGGTAATCACGGCTTCCGCCGCCATAATGGGGACGTGTGCCGCAAGGAGCGCAGCCGCCGAAGCAACGAAACCTTCGCTCGAGAATGCCAATGCGCAGGCGGTCATCAGTGCCGCAATTAAAACGCCTGCTGCGCCCGCTAAAGCGCCAGCAATCATCAATCGCCGGCGCGACACGCCAGGGTGAACCAACGCATGGAAAAGCATGCCTGCAGCCAATGCGCCGGTCCCCATCGTAGTTGTGTTGACGCCGAGCACGGTGAGCCCGCCAAATTCAAAGAGCACTCCCTGCAGCAAAAGCGCTGTAAAAATCACCGGGTAGGCAGAGACTCCCAGCATCACGCCGACAAGTCCGCAAAGGAGCAGATGGGCGCTTGACACGCCGATCGGCACATGAATCAGGGAGGCGATGAAAAAAGCGGCGCCAACGAGCCCCGCAGTCATGAGGCGGGACTCATCAAGACGCTTTAATCCGACGGCGATGCCTGCCGCAGCCGCAGCCGCGCCAGTAATGAGCACTGGCGCAGAAAGAACACCTTCGGCGATATGCATGATGGCTCACTTCACCTGCGGTGCGGTGAATTCCGTCCAAAGCACGGCCCCGAGCTCGACATCCTTCTCAGCGCCGGCTTCTTTGAGCTTATAGTCAGCGTCCGTGAGCGCAGCAAAGCCCCACCAGCCGGCCCACGGCGCAGTGAAAGCGAAGATCCCTTGAGCATCGGTTTTCACGACCTGAGTGACAAAGTAGTCATTGGGAGCCTCGTATTTGCCGTCGCGATTAAAGTACTCCACCTCGACGTCTGCCCCTGCCGCGGGCTTGCCGTCAACCAGAAGCTGACCGCGGAAAGTATTGCCGGCATAGTTGGCAAAAGGCCGTGTGAGCGGAACAATTTCAGTTTTAACGCCTGCAGGCTTATCCCAGCCATCCTCATCGCCGTAGGCAGGAACAATCACTTTCGTGTAATGCACGATGAACTTGTCTTCCGCAGGTTCCCAGTAAGGCTTGGGTTCAACCACAAATTGATAAACCCCGGGACGCGCGAAACGGTAGTCTGCCTGCCAAGAAGCCTTTTCAAAAAGCTTGTCAGCCTTGAGTGAACCCGAAAGATCCGTCTTTCGTCCGTCCTGAACGACATAGAAAGCATCGGGCTTAGCCATTGTCATCCCGTTGCGCTCCATCGGATGAGCAAAGGCGATAGTGAAATGCACATTTGCATCCTTCTGTTCCAAAACGGCGGAATGCTCTGGAATCACAATCCCGAAATGTGCCCAAGCGACAGCGCTTGAAAGCGAAAGAACCGCAGCTGCGGCAATTGTGCTGAATTGAAGTTGAAGCTTCATTGCTCGATGCCTTCTGAGAGGAGATAAATGCTTTGAATACTGCTCGAGAGCAGATATTCATACGTTTTCTTAAATCATCATACGCTCTGCTCCAGATACTGCAAGATGGTCAAACGACCTAGGCATCCACCACCTTTGAGGCATTGCTTCAGAGATCGCACATCCGAACGAATAATCGGCTGCCCGGCTTCATTGCATACAAACCTGCCCCTACGGGCAAAAAAGACGTTTGTATGCGGCAATCTCATCTCCCCGCATCAAGCTCTAACGGCTCTCTCGGGGAAAACAAAACTCCCGAAGACTCATGCCCTATGGAATAGGATCAAGTCGTTCGGGAGTTTGGAATAAGAACCTTCCTCCTTAAGAAGGTTCCTGCCGTTCTCTTTAGAAGCTGTAGCGAGCCGAAACCTGAGCAAAGAAGCTGCTCATATTGTCGCTGCCGCAGGCGGCTCCGCCTTGAATGCCCAGACTGAGCGCGCCCTTCTGGGCTTCAATGCCTGCGCGCGAGCGCAGAACATTTTCTGCCCAAACATCCATATCGACGGATCCGACAGTAGAACCCCAAGTCGTCGTTGCTTCGACATCCTTGTCGCCAAAGGATCGAACATAGGCGACATCCAAGAGCGGCTGCAGATTCCACCCGGAGGCAGCTGCCGTCTTGCCCGTGAACATCAGCCCGACCGGGACCGTCCAGAGATTCTGATGAGTACTCGAAACATGAGTGCCGTTGCTTACGGTGTAGTCATCCGTGTTCAGACGCACATAGGTGAGTCCGACATACGGAATGAGCTGTGAATTCTCATAAAGCTGAACCGCAGCCTCACCGCGAACCCCAATAGTCCAGACATTGGTCTTCACACTGTCGGCCTTAGCATAGCCGACAGAGGAATCCGTCAGATCGTTGCTGGTACGCAGATAACCGGCCTGCCCGACAAGGTTGAACTGCCCGAAGCGTTTGCCCGCATAGAGCGACGCGCCGTAGTAGTCGACATCATTTTTGACGCCGGCATTGACCGACTGACCGCGTACGCTGCCGGAACCCAGATTGGCCAGCCCGCCGAACGTCATGTCGCTTCTCGTCCACTCACCGCCGACGATCACGCCGCCGAGTTCAGCATTGATCTCATTCATGGATGAATTGCCGCCCAAATCCAGACGCGTGCCGGAAACTTCGGCGAAACTCGTAACCCCGTCGACAAAGGTCTGCGAAAGTGATGCACGTTTCTGTGCAGTATCCGTTGCTAAACCCAGCCCCTGCAGAGCGGCTGCCTGAACGCCCGCAGCAGCGGCAAGATTCATCCCGCCTTTCAAATTGGCTTCGCCGAGGAAGAATTCATCCTTGATACGGTCCTTTAAGGGCGACACACTCGGCAGTCGGTTGTAGAAGTCAATCACGCCGGCAGTCTTGATGCCGGTTGTCTGCGCAACTTCTTCGGCAGACTTCTGCGCAAGCGTGTAGGTATCCGTTCCATAGACATACTTCCACAGAATGTTGTCGACTTTCACGGTGCTGGGCGCATCCGCAAGCGTCAGGCTGCCCGTCTGCGTGGTTTCGCCGTCAGCCAAATTGATGCCGACGTTATGGAAGTAAAGAATCGAATCCCCTTCCAGCGTCACGGTCCCATTCGTAATATTGGTCTTCCCGGCAGCGTCCACCACCAGCGTTCCGTTATGAACGGCCAGCCCAGCTGAAGCAGCAGTCCCCGCACCGGCAAGGATGGTCGAACCAGTGAGATTCACATTGCCGCTCGCGTAGACCGCAGGGGTATTGCTCGTCAAAGCAGCCGCCCGTTTAGTTTGAGAGAGGAGATCAGCACCGTTCCCCAACCCCAGCGTACTGCCGGCAGTCACCATAACCTTGCCGGCATTGGCAATGTCGGCGAAAGCCGCAACAACCGGGGCAGTTTCGCTGCCGATCGACAAAGTCTTCCCTCTGTTTGCGGCGTTGGGTTCAACGCCAGTGAAGAAGAATGCACCGCCCGCAATCGTGCTCTCAGTCTTGTCACCGTACGAAAACTCTAAATTCGTCAGATCGCCGCCCGAACCAGTAATAGTCGTGAAGCCTTCCAACTTGACCGTCTTCTCAAAGTCCTTCGAGAAGCCGCCGACATTCAAAGCTGCCTTCTGAGCGCCATTGCCGGAAAGCTTTTGCCCCTGAAACACGTCGGCCGAATAGAGATTGATCGTGCCCTCTGTAACAGTGGATTGAGCACCATTGCTTCCCTTATAGAGATAGCCGCCGGCATAGACGTCACCCGTCACGGAACCACTGACCAAATTCACGGTCGCGGTTTCCACTGACGAAGCGGCGCGGCTATAAGCTTCAGACCCTGTGTAACCGCTGTTATTCGTGCTGCCTGCCAAGCCGCCGCCAAAAACACTGCCGTTAACCGTACCGCCGGTCAGATTGATCTGAACCGTCTCAGTGGCAACACTTGCACCTGCACCTGTCGCTACGCCTGCACCGAGAATGGCAGCATCGGCCGTTTTAGCCAGATCTGCCGATTCATGAGCGTAAGAGCCATTGCTCGGCGGTAAACCGGAGTTGGGTTTATTGCCGTGGGCCGTGTTGAGAATCACACCCATATTGGCGCGGTTAACTTCGCCGCCCGTTACCGCAATGACCACATCCTTCGTGTTGGCGACCGCATTCACCGCATCTGAATTGGTGTCGTCAATCGCCATGCCGCCGCCGTAGAGGCCGTCCACGGATCCGTTCTGCACAGTGAGCGTCGCAGTACCGTCAACATTAGCTTGAGCCATCACTTTGGAAGCGTAGCCATTGGAGCCGGTTGCATACGCGCCGCCGCCGCCCATCAGGAGCACATTTTCACCGCCCAGAACGTTCACGGCCGTACTTTTAACCGAAGACGTTGCCGTGACAGCATCTTTTGTACTCAGAGCGCCCGAGGACAAGGCCACCCCCGCGGCCATCGTACCGACGTTGTAGCCGCTCAGGATGTTGAGCGTAACGTTGCCGGCTTCAGCCGCAGCCTGAGACTTTGCCGCGGAATCCTGATTAAGCTTAGGATTCGTTCTGGCAATTGCTGCTCCGCCGCCGATAGTGCCGATATGAACGTTCGGCGCAACCAACTTGCCGAGTGTTTCCTGTGCACCAGAGAGCGTGATATCCGAAAGTCCGCCCTCAGTGAGCTTTTTAGCCAGCGTTAAGACCTCTTTCACTCCGCCGACCAGCTGACTTTTAGCCGCGGCATCGATTGAAGAGCCGTCTGCATCGCCCAAAGTGATCTCAACATCGCCAACCTTTGCTGTTGTAATAGCTTTAGCTTGGTCAGTACCCGCAGACGAAACGGCCAAACCGCCGCCGGCAAGACCGGCAGTCTGTGCTTGACCGCCTACGGTCAGTGAGACATTGCGCGAAATAGTCTCTGCTGTTCCGGCGACATGCAGCGTGTCCCCTTTCCAATCGATGTTGTCGGCGTAATGGTCCAAGGGGCCTTTTAAGAGAGCCCAGACACCATCAAATTCCGCAGCCATGGCAGCGCCGCCGCCAAAGACCCCGGCCGCCATGCCGTCCGTAATGGTGACTGTCGTGTCTTTTTCAACTTTGGACGACGCAGTCCCGCCCATCGTCGCGGCTGACAAACCACCGCCGAAGGCTCCGAGCGTCATCCCCTCATAACCAGCAGGCGAAGCTTTCGTTCCGATTGAAAGATGGGAAGTGCCCGTAACATTGGATGTTGCCTCGCCGCCAAGTGCTATGGCACTGCCGCCGGTGAAGACCGCAGCTGAGGTTGTAGTGCCTTGCAATGAAATCGTCGTGCTGCCGTCCACAGTTGCTGTCGTGGACGGAGCGGTAAGCGGAACCTCAACGACAGATGCTTTTAAGGTCGGACCATTGACATTCAGAGCCACACTGCCGCCAGTCACTGCCAGCAGATTGCCGGAATGGGCCGTAATTTCACTGTCTCCATTTTGAGTGACGTCCAATGGATGACTTTTGATTTTTCCTGTAAATAAAATAATTAATGGATTTAAGTTAGTAGTGTCAATACCCACATTGAGAACATTATCGGCACCCGTCAATCCCAAAACCAAAGGTGTCTGACCGCTCTCACCAACAATTACTTTTGTGCCAGATTCTTTAATAATTTCATCCCCGGAAGTTGGTTTGCTTTGGTGAACCAACTTTTCGTAAACGCGTTTAAGGGCTGGCATTTGCGGAAGACTGCTCAACAATGGCGATTCTGTAACCTTTTTGAGAAAAGTTAATGTGCCGTCATCAATATATTGTTTGCCGCCCGCGGCTCCGACAAGTGTTACGGTGCTTCCTGCCGCATTTGAACCTACACCCAAGGCTGCGCGAATTGCATCTAACTTGCCCGTTTTCAGCGCTTCAGCCAGTTGCCGCAAGTCTCCAGCAGTCTCTATATTCAACTCGCCATCACCGTATATCAGTTTTGTCGTTTTCTCTTCGCTGATGCTGTCGTTGGTAATAGTTTTCGCTGTGACCGCAGCACTCAAAGCCAAAGCCCCAGCCAGAGCGAAAGCGGCTGCTGTTTTCACTCGCGAAGTCTTGCCGTGTGCTCGCTGCATTTCGGAGGCCACTACATAACCGCCTCGCGCTGTATTCCAAATAATTTTGAAGGCTTTATTCATCTCGATCATTCCATTAGTAATACCTTTTTTCAAGGTATTGTTTCGATCAATATTTAAGGCAGGGTAATCACCACCCCCTGTCTTTGTCAACTTAATAGTTTTCACTAAGCGAAAACCCTTATAAAAACGCAAGTAGACAAATTAAAAAGCCAGTATTCGTTTACTATTTGTACACAGATAATTTGCGTATTCCGTTATCAATGTGCAATTCGTGCAATGCAATTCACAATGAAAAAAAACGCCCCACCAGCAATTCACTGGTGAGGCGTCCTAGAGATACCTCAGGCCATTAAGCCGTCAGTTTTATTTAAAATGCGTATTTCGCGCGGAGCTGAACAGATGCAGCAGAACGTTCTTCGTTGCCCCAGTCGTAGCCCGCGGCCAGGCCAAGCGTGAAGTTATCTTTCTGCGCTTCAATGCCAAGCTGACTGCGAACCTTCACGTCGTCAGCGAAAGTAAAGTTGTAGGTGCTTTCAGCACCGGCAAACCGCACCTTGCTGTCGATGTCTTTGGAACCCACCGTCGGCACAACGGCAAGCGAGAAGGACGGCGCAACGCTGAAGCCGGAAGCCGTCTGGAACGCCTTCTTCACCTCCGCACCGATCGGGAATTCCACGATCGTGGCGTTAGCGTCTTCAATGGAAACGCCGTGATTCGTCGTGAAGCCGTCGCTCTTGATGTGGTAGACGTCCATGCCGATGAAAGGCGTCACATCAACACCCAGATTAAAGGTCTTCTTCGCTTGAATACCCAGCGAGTAGACGGCCGTCGTCGTATCGGTATCAACATCGGCAGCGCCGCCCACCGTCAGGTCGGACTTCAGCCATGCCGCAGAAACATCGCCCTCAAGATCAATGCCCTGCACCTGAGTCTTCGCATAGAGCGAGAGGCCGTAGTAATTGAAATCATCTTTGCCGGCAACAGAATCGTTTTCCGTCTTGCCGCTGCCGCCCATAAAGGCCGCACCCAAAGTGATGTTTTGCACCGCAGCTTCACCGCCCACTGCAAGACCGTAGGCATCGGTGTCAAGATCGAGATCCTGAGCGCCTGTAGAGATACCCTTGAGTTTCGTCTTGCCGCCAGTCACCTGTGCCCAGAGACCATTCGCGGTGCCGTTTCCAGCATGAGCGCGAACAGCATCGCGAAGTTCCGTGGAGCGGTCCTTGGCCGTTGTGAAGACACCCAAAGTTCCAGCAGGATTCATGGCAGCATCAAATTCACGCGCAATCTGAGCATTGCTCTTCTTACCCGTTGTATCTGTGAGAAGTGCTTCGGCATAAGTCTTCACTGCTTCATTATCAGAAGCTGCGCCGGCGTTTGCCAGAGCCGCCCCCTGCATGAGACCGGCGAAGACATCTTCCGCATCTTCGGCTTCAGTAGAAATCTTGCCGTCAGCCCCGACATTGAACGAAACGAGTTTGTTCGCGGAGATCAGCGTATCGCCAGCCTTGTTCCAGTAATTCTTATTCACCTCGTCGTCGCTTGTAAGCTGGAAGGTTTGACCGGTCTTTGCGATCACGACAGCCTTAGAGGTCGAATCGATCTCAAAACTGTCGGCCGTGATGACAACGGCGTTATTAGAGAAGTTTTCCACGTTTGCTACAAGAACGGAGTCCTTGGCAAAAGTGACTGAACCGGCAGCGGGAGCATTAGTACCTGTCGGATTTTCAGTAAGGTCTGCGTTAATTGTCAGACTGCCCTTCACTGAACTGATCGTGATCGGTTGCGCGACATAAACCGCAGCGAGCGTACCGTTTTTACCCCAAGTCAAAGTGCCATCTTTGAAGAGTTTCACAAAAGCGGAATCATCGGTTGTACCGAGCGAAACGTAGCTGTTCTGACCCACAACGATCTGACCATCCACATTGGTTTCAGCGATACGGAGACTGGAGGCATCCGTGACTTCCTTGCCTTCTACCCAGGTCGGATCGAGGAAGAACTTGAGCCCATTCAAACCGCCCTTAGCGATAGTGAGCGCCCCTTTGAGACCGCTCTCACCGTTCTCACCAGTCGTCCCTATCCGAATCAATGCCTCCGCAGCGTCCTGGGCAAGTTTGCCAACCTCGACAGCACCGGTAATGATGTGTTCACCCGCTTTAGCGGCGAGTTCATCAACCTTCATCTTGGCATCGTCAGACACTGAAATCGTGGCCTTGCCGTTATTCAATTCGAGCGTACCGACATTGAGACTGCCCTTATTGACTTCAATCGCAGCTGTAGTACTTGAAGTCGTCCCTGTTGTCAGCTTAGTAAGATCGAACGAACCATTCTCAACAGCAACCGTACCCTCGACATTAACGGTCGAGGTCAACTTACCGCTCGTCTCGACACTGACACTGCCGAGTTTAAGCGTGCCTTGAATATCGACTGCTTTGTCATCAGTACCTGAGAAGATAATCAGCTCATCACCACTGTTGCCAACGAGCGTCATTGTTGTATTTGAGGTGACTTCCACCTTCGAGGCGCTGCCAACATTGATTGTCTTGCCGCCAACATCCGCATCAACACTGACCTTCCCATCGGAGACATTTCCCTTAGCATCAATTTCGGTGTTAGCGTGAACACCGCCGATAGATGCTGCCTGATCAAGGGTTAGACCGCCGACGAGCTCACCCAGATACGTAACTTTAGTACCTGAACCGATGAGGCCTTTAACACTATCCGCATAACTGGCGTTGTATTTCTCGTCTGTAAGTGTGAGCGTGCCCCCGGTAAAAACAAGGTTTTCACCCCACTTCTTATTCTCCGGGCATTATCTACAGTACCATCAATACCAAGTCCGGCGTCAAAAATCTGGTCAGAAGAGGTCTTAAGAGATGCGGCGCCTTCGAGCGTGAGCTTACCGCTTTGAATCTCGATGCGTTTGGCTTCGATATGCCCGGAATCAGCCAAAATGACCGAACCGCCCTTCACATAAATTGCGTCCTGAATCACATTCCCAGTCACGGTACCAGTAGTGAGGGTGAGCGTGCCAGTCTCACCGCTAATGGTGCCGGCAATCATTGCATCGCCCTTGACGGTCATCGTGCCTGTATTGTTAATAGTCGTGCCGGAACTTTGCTTGAGGGCACCATTCAACGTAGTTGTGCCTTTGAACTCTGCAACTGGATGTCGGGAAGTTTGGTAGCCATAGTTATAAATTTCGTCATTGGCCCAATCCAGTCCGTCCAACTCGTCTTCAGGTGTCAGGACGAGCGCATTTGTAGCTGTAACCTCCGTCTCGCCATTAAATGTCGCCTTACCATGTCCTCGGATGACAATACCGTACTCATTTTCGGTGCTCGAAGCCTTGATATCAGCCTTGCCGTTGACAACAAGTGAACCAACGTCAACCAGTACACCAACTGCAGCCTTGCCTGATACATCTACCGTTAAGGCTGAAGTATCTTCAAAGACAACGCTTCCTCCTTTTGCACCGTCAGTACTGTTATTGGAGTCGTAGTCACTGTAGTTCAGAATGATGCCGCCGGCTTCTCCGGAAGCAGCATGCGCAGAAATCTCAGCATCCTTCTTAAACGTGAGAGACGGTTTATCGAGCGCATTTGCGCGCATGTAAATGCCTGCGGCCCACGCGCCATCTACAGAGGAACTGGCTGAAATAGATGCCGTATCCGTAAAAGTCGTTTGACGGGGGGATGGAGTCGGACGCTCATTGTCATGAATGCTGTCAAATGCATACCCCATCGCTATATCCGTAGCATCGTTCGATACAGAGATAGTTGCAGTACCATTCACCGTGACGATCCCGCTGTCATGCCACAAGCCGAAGAGCTGGGTTTCACTGACGCCGGATTGCATGCCGACGGTTACATTTACATTATTCAATGTGAAGGAGTTGTTGTCAGCCTTGGTTGAACGAACGTGAATACCGGCTGCCCCGCTGAAAATATCAGAGATGCTCCCAACGTTAGTCTTATCAAAACCGGAGAACCCGTTGACCGCTTGAATTGACGTTACATCGGCTCCGGAGAAAGTGAACTGAACTGTACCGTCCGTTGCTCCAGACTGCTCATCAAGCAGGATCTTGCTTGCAATCAAATCGAGAGCATCACCTTCATCCTGCTTCGAAAGATTGAAGTCACCGACTGTACTGGTAACGTAGTCTGGAGCAGCTTGAACTGCATCTCCAGCTGACAAAGCTGCGGCAGCAGCGACTGTCAGCACCGCGAGTTTGACCGATCCGCTTTTTTGACTTGCTCCGCATACAGTTTCATTAACTGTCACATAAGCGCCGCGCACAGCGTTCCAGATCGTCTTGAATGTTTTATTCATCTTTAACCTTGATACAAGATGAGAGGCTAGATGTCAAAGCAAGGGCTCCGGCACCCATTAAAAAGCCAACTAAGTAGTTGATTTTTAAAACCTACCCCCCCCCCTTATCTGTCAAGATTCGACTTAAAACTTATTTTATTTTTAGTATTCCGTATATTTTCAAAGCTTTGTTCTATAAACACAATCCTGAAACGATATTTTCAGTTCCGTGAGTAGTTTGCAAACAACAACTCCCCACACTCGACAACGAATCGAAAACTCCAATTCCGCGAGTTGGGTTGTCAAACAGAATCTGACATGGAAAAACTGACTATTGAGACAAACAGGCAGGAAAGATCAATGTTTATTCATGCACTGCCGTCGTGTGTAAACCTTAAATTTGTTGTTTATTGAAAACACATACAGATTACCTTGACTTATATTTTATTTTTCAAAATCAATCGGTTAGCAGCTTGCTAGGGGATTACCCGCTTGCAAGGGGGGG
>OIFE01000624.1_pt1 | contig 25025 bp, 23 predicted proteins | sample 1581921 | NCBI WGS metagenome assembly OIFE01 (sample SAMN04414075, study PRJEB24778) | human gut metagenome | material: faecal | host: Homo sapiens | reverse complement strand
TTCGTTGATGGAAAAAGTGTTGTTCAACCTATTGTCCAATGCTTTCAAGAACACGCCCGACAAAGGCAAAATTGTGCTCAAAGTTCATCAATATCTCATAGATTCAGCCAAATGGATAGAAATAACCGTCTCAGACACCGGTTGTGGTATACCGATTAACAAACAAAATGCCATATTCGACCCATTTTACCAAGTAAACGAAACCGAAACTGCAACACCAGGAACTGGAATTGGACTCTATTTGACAAAAGCCATTGTCGAACTGCATAGAGGTAAAATAAAAGTAGAAAGCGTACCGGATAAAGGTACTACCTTCATCATCAATCTGCCGGTAGGCAAAGAATACTTTACTGCTGATGAAATCATAGAGAACTACAAAAGTAGCGAAGACATATCAAGATATATCAATACCTCCTATATACCCGAAATGGAAAGAAATATGGATGAGGCAGAAAGTATGAACAAACAAAATGGAAAACACACCGTCTATACTCTCCTTATTGCAGAAGACAATAAGGAAGTGAGAACATACGTAAAAAACAATTTGGCCAATGAATATAATATCATAGAAGCCGCAAACGGTGAAGACGCACTCACCAAAGCTATAAATCAACTTCCCGACTTAATCATCAGTGATATTATGATGCCTAAAATCGATGGTATACAACTTTGTAAAACACTGAAGGAAGACTTACGTACAGGACATATTCCCGTCATACTGCTTACTGCGCGTACCACAGTGCTGCAGATAGAAGAGGGATTAAAAATCGGAGCCGACGATTATATCACAAAACCCTTCAATATGACACATTTGAAGTTGCGCATTTCCAACATACTATGTTCCAGGGAAAAGTTGAAAAACATATACAGCAAAAGCTTCAACACACAAAATATAGGAGAACAAATTACTTCTGCCGATGACCGATTCTTACAAAAACTGTATAAAGTCATGGAAGAAAATATCTCTAATCCGGAATTGAACATAGACAAATTCTGTAAAGAAATAGGAATGAGTAAAACCAATCTTTATTACAAAATAAAGTCGCTCACAAACTTCTCCCCTACCGAATTTATCCGACATTCCCGCCTACAACTCGCTGCCCGTCTGCTCCGGGAAAAAGAAATTCCAATTTCCGAAATATCCACGATTACCGGATTCAATAGTCATTCCTATTTCAGTAACTGTTTCAAAGCTGTATACGGCTGCTCTCCCACCGAATACAGCGAAAAAAATTTATAGAAAAAGTAAATCAGATTTTAAATCTCACCACAAACATATTCCTCATCTTTACTACAAGAAAGAAAAAACAATGAAAAAACAAAACATATCATTTCTAATGGGTGCAGGATTCTCCATTCCGGCAGGAGCCCCATCTGCCAGCCAATTAGGAGAAAAGATAATAGAATTCGGAGAAAAAATTACAAAAAAGAAAATACACCGACATTCAATCACTTATGACCCGTTAGAATTTTTTCTAATGGCAGCTGTTGAATTTTACAATGCCAAAAACGAATTCAACTACGAAGAATTTTACGACTTCATATATGAACTTCCCGACGATAACAGTTTTATAGATTTTCTTTCCGACTATTTTGCAAAATACAAATTATTAGAAAAAGTAAATCACGAATATATTTTACAATATTTCTTAGATTTATTCGAATACTATCAATGGTGGATATTTCATTGTTTATACTCAAACGACAATGTAAACAATGCTGATAAATACTCAGGATTTTTCAATCTGATAAAATCCCATTCATCAGATAATTTATATTTACACACTTTAAATCACGATTTACTATTAGAAAACTTTTCATCCAAAGGGTTTCTTCCCCCCTTGGATGATGGCTTTTTTAATAATGACCGATATTCTTGTACTGATATGGAATGTAGAGAATGGATACCCTGTCCATATTTCGCCAACAAATATTCAAGTAATATACGCATATACAAACTACATGGTTCCTTAAATTATTTCAACACTTTTACAGAAAATGAAAACGGGGCTTATACTCCGAATAGCATAGTAAAAGCCCAAACACCATATAAAGATATTATATTTTTTGACAATATAAAACAGGATTCTCCTCCGACATTCAACCCAAACTTTTTAACCGGAAAGCAATATAAAGAAAGTAACTATTATAACAATATGTTATATACAGACCTCTTTCACCATTTTGACTCCAACTTAACAATATCAGATAAGCTCATTATCATCGGTTATAGCGGAAATGACGAAGGCATCAATCGGCATATCCTCACTTCCTTCGATTTGAGAAAACCATGTTACATCATCGATCCGTTCCCCGGAGAAAAAATTATAGCCCTTAAACAAAATTTTTCAAATGTGACATTAATAAAATGCAGCATTTCTGATTTCACTCCGGAGAATATCGGTTTACAAATATGATTGCCAATATCGGTATCCTTGTCAAAACTTTTAACCATAACAACGTTATAGGCATTGGCTACTATCCTAAAACCACAAAAGATAAAGAGCCAATGCCTTATAACTTTAATATATCCCTTTATATTAAGGGAATGTATATTCATAGTATTTTTATCACAAGTCTATAATCTCAGAAAACATACCTTTAAGTTTTTTTCTAAGGCTGTGAATACGACTTTTAACCGTGCCTTTTTTGAGACCCATAATTTCACCGATTTCATCATAATGTCTCCCTTCAATCAATAGCCCAATCAATAATCGCTCCTGCTCAGTTAATTGATTAATGATATTTATAACATAATAATAATCTTGATAAATTACAATTTCATCATGCTGCTCAAAAAGATATTGTTTTTCTGAATCTAAATATGTAATTCTATTTTCAATATCCTTTTTTGCCCTCCAGAGAGAAATAAAACGATTTTTTATAAAAGTAAACGATATTCTAAAAGGATATTGACGCGATTCGAATTTATCCCTATTGGCCAAAACCAAATAATTGACATCCTGAACAATATCCCAAGCTTCATCACGGTTGCGTGTCAAAGAAAAAGCGTAATTAAAAAGTGAAGGTTGGTATTTCTCCAATTCCTGTTCCAGATTAAAAATTTCCATTTGTTGTCATTTTTTGATAACAGATTAAACAAAAAGAAACCTCCATCCGTTTTGTGTTATATTTGAAAGAAAAGTAGCCATACAACTCTTTGTACGTGTTGGATGGAGATTTTGTTACCTCGCACAAAACCCACGTACACAAGATAATTATATGCATACCCTCCTTTCAATGCTAAAGTAATAATATAAATCGAATAACAAAAACATTTATTGATATTTTTTTACATAAATTCGTTTTATCATATATTTTTTTAAACTATAATTTATCTATAAACAAGACAGATTAAATGCAAAAATTGTCATTGTACAAATTACAATTCGTAACAAAGAAATTTGCACATTTGAAAAATGAAAAACGTTTAGTTATATAACATCTGATTACTGTTTATATCGAAATAAACAACCTTTTTTCTTATTTCATTTCACATACTGACAGTTAATCGACAAATACACTCCAGAATTATTATATAGTACATACATTCAATTGGAAAAAGATTGACAAATTATATAGAAACAGAAAGATTAATATAATACTGTGCCAATTTAGAGGAAATGATGTAATTGACTTATTTTCTATTCTAAGTGACAAAGAGGTAAATATATTTTTACCCATGTTTCCTTTAAAAAATATAGAAGAAACAAAAGAATATATTCAAAATAAATATATAATAAATTACACTCAAAATATTACTATGACAATGCTATTTTGGAGATTTTTTTTGACTAATGAAATCTGAACTGCTTTATACAGAGATTTGATACTGCCGCCCCCCTTTATAAAGGCTTTGGATGAATATGTTGAATACTATAATAATAAGAAAATCAAAATACGGTTAATAGAAAAGAGTCCGGTACAATACCGAACCCTCTCTATAACTAGATAATATCCATCCTGTCCATCTTTTAGGGAGCACTTCAAAGGCTTTGGTAAACATGAGCGAAATCATACCAAAACTCTCAAAAAAATTATTGTATCAGGAAGGATATAGTCTATAATATCTTCCACTTAAAGATCCACACTTATTGGCTCCACAGGAACAAAATCATCAACAGTTACCGTATACTTGATTTCACCGTTCAATATTTCCTCTCCACCTGTACCCGGTTCTTCATCAGTGTCAGTTCCTCCACCGGGATTATTCGGATTCGGGTCTATTTCTCCGGCACCACCACCTCCATCAGCACAGAATACCAGATTGTAGACATATTTCTTGCCCGGTAACAATGAACTGTCCTTGCTGCTGTCTTTTCCGATAGGAATGGCTGCGTAAGCATACTTGACGGCTCCGTTATCAGCAGCTTTCGGCTGCGGGTAAATTACAGAATAATTATCACCGCTCTTATTGGAAATACGACAAAGGACAGCCAGATAAGCTCCGGTCGTACTTGTCGATCCGTCCCAGGGGGTCAATGCCTGAGGGATAACCATAAACCTATCCGCACCGAACATGATGCTTTGGAACTGATCTGTCAATATCAGCACATTATCACTCGCTGCCTTGTTTTTGTAGTAAGCCGTCGCCGGAGTATCTTTTCCTTGCAAGCCGGTCCAGCTATCCAATGCCAGCGTCTTGTTAGTATTCGCTGCCGGATCAGCGACCACTCTGTCGGCCGTTGTAGAACTTGGTAGAGCCAAATCGGCTTTCGTTCCCAAGTTGACAAGCTTAATACCCACCACCTCGACTCTTACAGAAGAGGGTTTTGCATTTTTCGCATTCACCTCGATTTGAGCCAAAGCGTGTCTGAAATTCAAAGGTACGGTACCGCCAACAAAAGCAGATTTTTCTCCTTCATTATAGGCCACCAACAGGTCCTTCTGTTCTTCCAGCTTTTGTTTTGGTGTGAATCCGGTAATCGTGTGGACAAATCCCTGCCCTTGGGTGGCTTTCCCTATATTGACCATCCCTTCCGTATCATCGGCTGGACCATTGGCATATGCAAAGAATTTCAAGGAATAACTCGGCCAAAAGTAAGTACCTTGCGATACCCAATTGCCCTCAGACAAGTTAACATCCGTCGTAAAGTAAACACCATCGACATTGAGAGCAGTAACTTTGAAAGCGTTCAAAGTGGCCGCTGTCGCAACATTGGCCCGTGTGGTGTTGTCCACCACGGTACGGAAAGAAATATTCTTTTCAAGTGCGACATCCACCGTCTCGTCGTTAGAGCACGCTGTAAGCAATGCAGAAACAATCGTTAATCCAAAAATCAAATTTTTCTTCATGTAAAAAATAATTAATAAGTAAATAAATAAAGAACAAACATCACATGGTAATTTCAATCTCCAAAACGCCCCATTCGTCCACATCCGGAGTGAAGCCGCCCTCACGGTCTATAGGCTTAGGTATGGGAAGTCCGTCAATATCTATATGCACATTCATCGGATCACGGGCTTCATGTATTTTTGAAGTGACATCATAGGTGAAACTGTATTTCTTCCCGTCACCAAGTACGGCATACACCACCAGATTCTGTGTCGTTTCCGATGCTTGGGGATAACCGAAGGTATAGAAATCAGCGGTTACGGTCGATTCCCCGTCGGATTTCATGTCGAAAGGAAGGATCGACATCTCTTCCGTCGGACGGTCTGCTCCCAATATGAGACCGCCCGACATGCCGGTCAGCGAGCCGAATATTTCTCCCGAAGCCAAGGATTCCAGATTCTCCGCATTTCTGATTTTCACCGTGTAGTGGCGTACGGCTATCTTCGGATATAGAGTCAATGTCTGTCCTTTGAGATCTACAAACACTTCCATGAATTCCGTATGGTCGCTCCACAGTTTGTCGGGAGTCGACCTGACCGACTGCTTTCCCGTATTCTCGAAACGAGGCACCGCACGGGGAAAACTGCCGTTTGTCAGATAGACCTCGAAATTTTCATATCGTCCCGTATTCCGGAAGAGAATGAACTCCGTATCACTGTTCATGCACAACGCACGGTAACGCCCGGCCGGAACGGTGATCTTCCCTCCTGTATGATTCCCGAATTCATAAAGCAGCGATTTGCCTCCCGTTTCTGGGAAAAGATATAGGCGCATACTCGCAGGCCGGGCATCAGGGGCATATTTCCAGTCGAAGACCACCCGGAGCTCAGCCGCAAGAGAGTGGTCATAGCATAACTCTTTATGCTCGCAGGAGGCAAGCAAGCATACAAGAATGCCGAAATAGAGGAAACTTAACTTTTTCATTGGCGACCTCCTTTCTTTGTATTATAATTTCCACGTCCTAACAACCAAACAAGCAATACCTCGGCTTTTGTAGGGCCAAACCAATGGCGCTGCCTGGTCTGCTGCCACACATAATGATTGTCTACGGGGAGGTATTCATAGCAGGTTCCACCCCAGTACCCGATACCGATGACAAAATCGAGATTCAGCCTGCGTGCTATGGGAAGCGAATATCCATATTCCAAGCCGGTACTATAGTTCATCTTTTCCCATAATGTACCTCCCGGCTCACCACCCATGTATCCCTTTCCTCCGATTTCGAAGTCATAAGTGAATATTTGGCCGTAAACACCCAAGTGATGTCCGCTCAGAGGGCTTCCTCCCCCAGGCTTTCCGAAGTATTTTCTCAGGACGAGCTCACCGCCATAGATTCTCCAATAACGGTGACGTCCGTTGTTTTTCCACCATGCATACATCCAGTTCCCGCCTACGGAGAAACCTTTGCTCAAGTAGAATTCGACACCTACATCAGGAACCAGCAGGGCATCATAAAGCAGATTAGTCTTGACTGCCATGTAAAAAGGCTGTAACGGTTGCGCCCAAGTCACTTTGAGATGACTTTCCGTTTCGGGTACCAGAGACGGTAAAACAGCTTCCTTGCTTTCCTTCACATCCATCTCGGGGAATTTCCCGGACATGATCGGCCTCGGTATCGAAGTATACAGAACCTCAATATACGAACGACGCAACTTAGGGAAGAAATGCTTCTCCATGTAACGCCAGCATTCTCCTTTATACAGCTCCTTCAACTGTTTTTTTCTGCCGTCAACCACAATACCGTCCTTCACGACCCACTCGGGAGTATTATTCAATACATGCAGCACTTCCTCCTTGTACGGCATGTCAGATAACTCCACCTCCTCCCGCAGCTTTTTCCAGTCAATTCCTATATCGGATTCCGTTACCATGGACGACTGCCAAGCGGGGATATGCCGGACAAGATAGTCGGTGACACTCCGCGTCCTGTTTTTTGATAATACTTTATTTAATGCAGTACTGCCTTCCGGTGATGCTCCCGAAACTATATAAATGTGCTCCATTCGGAACTTGCCGTTTGAAAAAATCTTATGTAGAAAACCAGACAAGCTATCCAATTGACGCTGATTATGCCGATAAGTAAAATCAAGCTGAGAACTTCCCTGCCAGTAATAGATTTCTACAGCGAGGGTATCGGCCTGCTGCACATTATTCGCCCACGAAGTAAAATGGAAGACGGATAACATACAAAGTAAAATTTTTTTTATCATATCAATTCTTTTTTCCGGAGTGCAAAACTAAAGATAAGATGAGATTAGTCATTGATTTTACCATGTACATATTTCTTAGATAACTTTCTGATTTATAATAATATTATTTAAAATCGTATGTACAAAACGTAATCGTATAGAATAAACCATACATAAACCATGAAATTTGTGGCAGGACAGAACAAAAACGCTTCTTCTATCTATACTCCGTGAAAGCCGTTTTATCGACCAGTTGGGAAACGTCCAATCTCTCATGTAACTTGATATATTCTCCGGCCAAAGTTCCTCCTCCGGAACAGAAAAAATACAACAAACCGGGAGTGTCCGAAGATATTTCGAGCGTATCCGACGATATAACGAAGAAAATATCGGCATCTTCATATTTTGCAACCAGAGTATCCTCAGTTCTGAAAAAAGCAGTGGCATCGAATGAACAGCTTCCCTTTTTGATGTCTGCTCGTGAACGAACCGAAACATTCACCGCAGAATCGGTCAACCGGGTAATGGAAACCACGCTCCAATCGTATCCCTCGGCACGTCGGGCGTATCCGTCAGTAACATAATCGCCCTCATACGTACAGACAAGATTCTCTTTTTTCGGATTGGACGTCTTTGTATCACAAGCTCCTACAATTACAGAGACCATAACCAACAAATGACAAACAGATGTTTTTATCATAACAGACATAAATATTTATTTAAAAATAGGCATACTGCCAGAATTTACACAAAATCAACTCAAATCATTTTTATCGGCCATTTATAAACCCAGAAATCCACGAATGAACACGCATCGTTCATACCCAACTCGCATTTATGGATTCCGGTTCTTTACCCCAAATTCGCAGGTCTTATAGAAATGAGAGGGATCATGTCCCCTCTCCGGCCGGTCCGGGAACTCGATTCTTCGACCCTTGAACCCACAATATGCGAGTCGTTTTCGAGGAAATCGTGACCGGAACTTTATATTTAACAAAAGTATGTCCGCATTCCGAACCGCCCCACCATGCAACCTTTCGATTAGTAAGTCTCAACTATCCGGGAATCGAGTTACCCGACAGCCGCCCTCCCTTTCATGAACCAGCGCGGCAACGCACCGAAAACACATACGAAAGGAAGAGTCCCTATAAACAAATGCCCCATAAGGTAAAGATCATTCCTCTTGAACCTCAAAATCGTCTTTACCTACACCGCAAAGGGGACAAACCCAGTCATCGGGAATATCTTCAAACGCCATTCCGGGTGCGATTCCACTTTCAGGATCTCCCACTGCCGGGTCATACACCCAGCCACATACTACACAAACATACTTTTTCATCATCATAAAGATTTTAATTATTTCAATTATTTTTTTTGTTGCAAATACTTTTATTTCAAGTTTCCTATCGATTTCAAGAAGAAAGAGACTACTCCGACAAACAAACTTCCGCATGTCAATTTCTTTTTTCTCAAATCCATATTCCTCTTGCAGCATAAACCGCCTTTTTCCCTCAACTGTTCTTTGCAAGGTCAAAGCGCTCCGAATTCATCTGTAAGGTCGTGTAAACCAAAAAATACCTTCTAAATACAATTTACTCATAAACACCACGCACCGGAATAGCCCGACCTTTACGCAGAGTCCCTACATAGCTTATGAAATCCGCACCAATATAAGTGTAAGCAAAAATTCCGTATCCAGCAGACTTGGCTTGATGTAAGAAACCTGATTCGCCCAACTCGTAAAGTGTAAAATATACCCCACCATCGTCATAGTTTCGAAGCCCTGTGGCCGGTACAAAAATTATATCACCGCTTCCGTCTGGATTGCCGTAAAAGTTCCACCCGTGATCGAATGTACCCCTGACATTGAACTTGGTAGAGTCTCTCTCTTCATAAATTGTCGCTCCTGTTTTCGTAAAGCCTGTAAAAGCGTTGCGGGGGGGAAGATGGAATCCGACAGGGCAGGGATCGTAAATCGTTTTGACCACTTCATCATCATTAGGAGTCGTATTACCGTCAACATCCTCCATACTCCACAGATTGTAGTATCGCCGATCGCCCCATTGATTGCGATTCATCACTCCCGGCTTCCGAATACCGAGAGAAATACATCTATTAGCCAAGGAGGCACGATATTTTATGCTTTTATCAGCATTCCATTCCTCGTCCGTAAAAAATTCCTCGGTCACGGGATCGGCCGTAGAGGCTGTCCCGGATACATCGTATAAAGTCTTATTTGTCGCCTCATATCCATCATTGGGCGCGAATGGGTCCTTGCGTCCCCACTGGTAATAGGGATTGTTTCCCCTTGCTATTGTCCGTGCGCTTTGGTGCAAATTGAAAATTCGGCTGTTTACGGCCGTCTTAATCCGAACCAGACAGCTACGCTCATCATAAAGGGTGCTGTCCCCATCGCACCAACCCAAATTAACCGGCATGACCCGGTATACCACGGAAGCATGGTTTCTGACCGTCTGGGTCTGCGCGATATTTTCATCGGTCACCCAGATATGCCACGACCACAACACCGCCCCCGAATGGTCTTTCACGGCAATGACCGCATTGCCCTGCCGGATTTTAGAACGGCCGATATAAAATGTGACATAAGCATCTTTTCCACTTCCACGATAGCCGATGTCAGTCAGCAGATTAGGCCCATCCTGCCAGACGAGTTCCGCTTTTACAGCTGTACAGCCTTCGTTGTTATTGATGTACGGATCGGTAATAGGATTCCCAAGGTGGTTAATGAAAGTTTTCAGGACATGGTAGTCCGTTGATGTACCACCGTAAACATAGGCCGACTTGTTGTCTTTTCCCCCTTTGACGGCATTGCCATAGACCAGCGGAAAACAATACCATCCGGGTGCATCCACCACATAGCAGTTAGCCGTGTTCCGCCGAGTTATGTCGGACGATCCTTCGGTCGAAAGGTCATAATAGCTGCCGGCAGCTCCCTTTGCATTCGCCCTTTGCAACGCGTATGTGTGCGGATTTATCGTCCTGGCGCTTACCGGCCCGACAGTAGCGTTATAAGAGAGAGCAGTGGTCCCTCCGGATCCATTCGTCGTAAATGCAGTAAGCCACCCCGGTTTATCGGTGCTCCAACTTGTTCCGCCATCGGTCGAAAACTCAGCAGACCATGCTACCGGCTCCTCCGTGCGGGAACCATTCGTGCGATAGCTGGCAATGCTATAAGTATTCGTGCCTCCCTCATGCGTAAAATCATCCGGACCGGTAACAGCCAGTGTATATTCCCAGTTGATAGATTGGGTAGAAATCTTGTAGGTGACGGTCTTTCCCATCGGCCATTCTCCCCCTTGGACATTACTCCGCAGGACATGTTCCCCCTCACTGTCTTCAAATACAACTTCTATTGCCGCTTCGTCAGGTAGTACTTGGGGAATCATCATGAAAGTCTGTACTTTTGTAGTTATGGCTTCACCGGAAGTACCGGTAGAGCTCAGGTCCAATGTCTGAGAGAAATCTCTCGGTGTACCGATATCACTCCATGTACTTGTTTCAAAATTATATGTTCCGATTGAGTTTACTCCTTTAAGTGCCACACTCTTCACAGTACCGGCTTTCATATCACTACCACATACGAACTTGACAGCTGTCAATACATGACGAAAAGTAAGATTAATCGCAGAGTTCGCACTGCCGTTTATCTCTCCGGAGACCGCCACCAGCAAATCTTGCTGGTCGGACACACGGTCCGGAACCGTACAAGTAATAGTGGGAGCCCCTGGCACCTGCCCTGAGAGCCGGTAAGCATCAACTCCTTTTGGTGCGTATGCAAAAAATTTCATATTGTACGCTGCTCCGGGCCAGTAATGCGAGGAAGAAGGTGACCATAGATTCCCGGATTTGCTTACCTGCACATCGTACATATAGTTCGGGCTCTGAGAACCGTCCCACACCCCAGTATAAGCATAAGCCGATACCCCGAAAGCAGCATACATATTATCTCCGGTTCTGGGAGCAGCACGGGTGATGGGAACGCTGTCGGTAAAAAAACGTGATTCTATACTGTCAGTATAAAGCGTATGGAGATACAGCATGTCGTACCTGTCTGTCCGTAGTGTAGAGACAGAGGCTCGAACAATGTCATCCGATTCCCCCTCTATCACGGAAACCCAAGAATTCTGGATGTCTGAAGTGAATTTTATGCATTCTGTTCGAGGACTGTTGTCCATATCGTCAGTACAAGAAATGACCAGAAAGACACTTCCTAATAAAGCCAACATAGCTTGCCGACACAATGAAAAATATCTGTCCATAATTATTTTATTATTTTTAATTACAAAATTAGCTGTCATACTACAATTTATAAGACATCGACAATACACATTTAATCGACCTATTACACTCATAAACAAATATTTATGTATACAGACAATGTACAAGACATGATTCATTGCACTTTCCTACTACAGGATTCCGGTCACTTTACAAGAAAAAGGATATATTCTCTTTTTCTTGTGACAGCAACAGCTGTTTTCATGACTGTCTTTATCGTATATCCATTATCATTCACGAACCGGGCGTATAGGTAGCGCTCCTTCTCTACGGCCACCCCTGTATACTCCACCTACATAGATGCCGTTGGGACCCGCATCTAACAGAAATACCCCCTCGGTATTGCCATATACGGCAGACCCGTATGCTAAAACTTTTTGTCCGACATTACTGAGTATACCTATTCCGAAACGGGCGCCTGTGGCCGGGAAAAATATAGTCTGTCCGGTTCCTTTCAAACCACAATAAAAGTTCCATCCTCGAGAGAACGCCCCAGAAACATTCAGATCATCACGGCCACCACCACTACCACTTTTAGAAAAGCCGTTAAACTCCCATCCTCTCGGGACATGGAATCCTGCAGGGCATGGGTCGTAAATACTTTTGACAGGGGTCTTCTCATCGACACCGATGTTCACATTGCTGATATCCCAAAGATTCATGTATAAAGGATTGGCTTGCATATCGCTTGTATTGTGTTTTTCGGGATTAGTGATTCCATCCGCGATCCATTCGATCCGACTTCCGGAATAAAACCAATCTTTAGGTCTATTATTGGAGATACTCCCATCACTTGTATACCAATATTTCGTATCTTGTGGACTCACTGCCGGATAGAGAGGATCTTTCCGCCCCCACTGGTAATAAGGATTGTTTCCTGCATAGTCAATCCGGTACTCATTCTGCCTAATGGTGAATATACGGATTTCCGGACCGGCTTTAATACGGACTTTACACTCTCGTCGAGGAAAAATAATCTGTTCTCCATCACACCATCCCAAGTTGACCGGCATCATATTAGATGATTTGTGATAGCTGGTCATTACCTCCGCAGTTCTCGAAATGTCCTCATCCGTCACCCAAATATGCCAACTCCACATAATAGAATTGTTGGCATCGCATACAGCAATTACAGCATTCCCCTGCTGAATGGTAGCTTTACTCACGGTAAAGCGTACCGCTCGACCTTCATTGTACAGTTGCACGTCAGAAACCAGAGGAGCATCTTGCCACAGGAGCTTGCAGCCCCCTACCTCACATCCGCCATTTTCGTATATCCACGGAGATGTGATAGGATTACCCAAATGATTTACAAAAGATGAGAGTATATTCTCATTGGACGAACGATAAGAATAAGCAGCCTTATAGTCACTTTCATCTTTTATTGCGTTACCGTAAACAAGGGGAAAGTAATATTCTCCTGGGGAGCTTATCACATAACAATTGGCCGTATTCTGCACTCTCTCCGCTCCCATGTTGTTAGAAAGATTATAAGGCTGTTCCTTCGTACCGCAAATCGACCTGCTTCTCAATGATTCCGTATGTGGACTGAGGCTGTTCCCCCACTGGTTAGCAACGGTGAACGCATAGTAATTTTCGTATTCTCCGCCCAGTCCGGTCGAGGTGAAACCGTCCAGCCAATCAGGCACGGCAGAACTCCAATCTTGTCCGTCGGTAGAGAACTCTGTTTTCCAAGTTACAGGTTCCCTTTTGCCATTGGAGTCTTCCTTATAGCTGGTAACTGCATAGCTCGAATTTTCTCCCTGAAAAGTGTAGTCAGTCTTTCGTGGAGGAGCAACTTCCAATGTATATGTCCAGTTGGTGGAAGTGGCGGAGACTTTATAGACTACCGTTTTTCCCATAGGCCATACTCCTGCCGCGATGTTACCTGTCAGAATACGGTCTGAGTTTCCGTCATTGAAAACCATTTCTATCAATGCGTCATCAGGAAGTGTCTGTGGAATCATCATGAAGGTTTGTGCTTCTGTCGTTATAGACTCATCAGAACCTTCGACGAAGGATATATTTAATTCTTGTGAAAAAGAAGCTTTGGTGTCCACCTCTCTCCAAGCTTCATTTTCCATCTCATATACCCCATGAGAAAAAACATTTTTCAATGTCACCCTTTTTACTGTACCAGCAGTCATATCGTCACCACGTACAAATTTCACGGCTGTCAATGCGTGGTGAAAAGTAAAGTTTATTATAGTACTCGAATTGCCTGAAATTTCACCCGAAGAAGCAACCAACAGATCTTTCTGGTTTACCACATCGGCAGGAATTGTACAACTAATTGTGGGAGCTCCCGCTTTTTTGTCCGACAACAGATAGGCTTTGTTACCTTTGGGTGCATAAGCAAAGAATCTCATCTTGTAAATTTCTCCGGGCCAGTAGTATGTTTCCGAAGGTATCCATTGACCACCGGATTTTCTGACGGGAATATCATACATATAATTCGGAAATTGGGTTCCATCCCAAGTAGCAGTATAAGCATAAGCAGACACACCAAAGACGTTATACATACCTGTCCCATCTACAGGAGCAGCACGAGTTACCAGAGCACCACCACTTGCACCTTGAGAAGACAAAGTAATACTATCTGTATAAATCGTATGAAGATATAATGGCTCAACACCGTCGGTTTGTATAGCCGATACAGAAGAGCGCGTACACTCCCGCCTATAATTGTCCGAGAGAATCCAAGAATTATGAATGTCCGAATAGAAGCAGATAGGATATCGGCAAGTATTGTCCACATTGTCAATGCAGGAAATCATTAAAAGGAAGCCTATAAATAGAGCCAACATGAATTGCCAAGGTATAGGATAATATTTGTTCATAAAGTCATTCTGCTTGTTTCCAAGTGCAAAATTAGCTTGAATATAGATTTGTTTTTAATTTTTAATGTGTACATATATTTTCAATAAAACACTGATATACAATTGATTTTAATTATTATCAATGTACATATCACATACCGATTCGTACTTTATAACAAGATGGATAGAATTATAGACTATCAAAAAAATAGTAGTAAAGCAATAAATAAAATGTAATTCCATAAAGATAATCTGTCTCCATTGGAACAGATGGATCATAAACATACAGAATACAAACTCCTTTTCACAGACTACGTCATAACCTCATGCCACTAATCAAATACAAAGTTTCGGGATTTAATTTACATCACAGTAATTGGAGACTTATGTGTTTACCATTGTTTGTATCCTATCAACTACACGTGATAATTAGAATCTCAATAAAATTACCAGTCAAAACAAGTCCTTAAAATTGCTTGATAAAATCATCCAAAGTAACATTTTCAATTTGCATTTTTTCTTTCAAACGCATTTTCTTTCTTGAAATACTTCCTTTAGCTATATGATACACCTCGGAGAGTAAAGACAGAGAAAATTCCATCTTCAAAAGGCAAGCAAAACGTATCTCCTCCAAAGTCAGTTGTGGATACGCCTTTTTCAAACGTAAGGTGAAATTATCGAAACATGCATCCGTATTTTGCATAATAATGTCCCATTCCTCTTTCTTCAAGTGCATAGCCCCTTGTGAATTCTGTCTTTTCATCAGGATCGGAACAGTCAAAGCATTCAAGCGTTTGTAATATTCAATCCTTTGATTAAGTGACTCTACTTCGAGAGCTTCACGGTCACGCCTTTCTTGTAGATATTTCACTTCTGTTTCCCATTGATTATTTTGAAGCCTAACCATCGTCAGTTCCTTTTCTTTTAGAGAAACCTCCACTTTTTTCTTGGCCTGTTTTATACGGAAAATGACCGATACTCCCAAAAGTAAAACAAAAGATAGGATAATAGCCAACCTATAATAGGAAAGCTCTTGTTCTGAAAGTTCCATATTCATTTGGGCTATTCTTCTCTGCTGGCCTTCGTGCTCCTGAAAGGCATTCAAATTGCTAATGTACCCGGCCTTATTGTTCACCTCCAACGAGTCTCTGTAACAGATACTCTTTTCCGCATATTCACAAGCAGATTGGAAATCCTTCTCTTCCTTTTTTAACAAGGACATTTTATAATAAACATCCTGTTTTTCTTTGAAAGAAAGCCTTGCAACATCTTTCAAAAAATTATATTCCGCTTCCTTTAGACAATGCCTTTTCAAATATATATTGCCTCTAAGTATATTGCATACTATCTCAAAATCATACGGATGCTCGTCTTGCAAAGCTATATCCGTATAATATAAGGCTGAATCGAGTTTATTCATTCCCAAATAAACCCTAGCTAGATCTATGTTATATTCAGTCTTGGCTAAAGTTTTTCCTTGAGGAAGCAACTTAAGCGCTTGGCGTAACCGGTTCTCCGCCCCCATATAATTTTCTTCAAAAATACGAAGTTCGGCAAGCTCATGCATTGCCTCTGCCATCAAAGTGGAATCATTCAACTCTCCTGCAATACTAAGAGCACGCTTCAAACACTCTTCCTCCATATTATGCATCATTTTGAATCGATAAATATACGCTTCACCTACCTTAATAGCAAACAACATCCGAATATTTTGTCCAGCAAATTTTTCAGCCTGAGTATAAGAAGCATTGGCTCGAAGGAAGGCGTACCTGTCTGCATATAATCTTCCTAAAAAATAGTATAATTGACATAAACGAGTAGAATCCCTTTGGTTTACAAAATGAGATAGAACCTGATCTGATTCGTCTAACAACAACTCGGGAGCACTGGGAACAAGCAATTTAGCCTTAGCCAACAAAAAATAATAAAGTGCTCTGTCAGATTCTCTCAAAGAAGTCGTATCCATCTCAAGAATTTGCCTTAGAAACTTTTCAGGCATTACCTCCAAAGAATCTTCCAACATCAGTAATGACGGACTATAAATACTATTGTTTTGGCGATCACATGAGAATAAACACATGACCAATATTATTGCAATAAAACTTGTTCTTAACCACATCTCTTTTTATTAATAGACCTTTTTAATCTTCTGACACTATAGTTCTTTAAGAAAACTGACTTGATTATAATGTTCGATCAAGTGATGTACCATAAAAATAAAAATTATTCTAAAATTATATTCAGCATAATAGAACAACCATGAATAAAATATACATGTAAAATTACTATATTATAAACAACTGATATCCAAGTTTATATAAAAAATTATTCACACATTGCTTTTTGTTACAAATAAAACAGGATTTATACAGAGAAACAATTTTTAGTATGTACATAACTTTATACTCAAATTTTTGAATAACAATGCTTTTCAATCTTTGTATGATGTACAAAACGATATACAAGAGTCATTGTTGTAATAGTAAACACTATTTTAAGACACATCCTCTCTAAAGTTGCATTTGTAGTTACAGAGAATGATCTGCACCACTTTTTCCATAATGAAAGGAATCAAAATGATTTGCGAATATACACAGACAGTTCCCATATTGACAAAGGCCCTCTGTATTTAACCGAGTATGATTTTAAGATAGCTAAAATTATTACCAACGAGCTGTTGAAATTCTATTTGACTAACAGATTGCAGGAACTGGAGCGTATTGTATAGCATAAAGCGGATATGGACAGATTGCGGTGACTTGTCTTACAATAGCTTTACACAGTAACAATTATTGTAGGACAAATCAAAAAAATATAATGAAATTTGCTACCTTGAATATTGTTCGTATATTTGCGAACAATATTCAAGATATGGAAGAAAAGAAAGATTATACTGTTACGCAGGAACAGTTGGCAAGATTTGCCAAAGCATTGGGACATCCTGCCCGAATTGCCATTATGCACTTTTTGGCAAAGCAGAAAACGTGTTATTTTGGGGATATTCACGAAGAACTTCCCATTGCCAAAGCTACCGTATCACAGCACCTGAAAGAGTTGAAAGATGCGGGGCTTATACAAGGAGAGGTTGAAACGCCTAAAGTGAAATACTGTATCAACCGAGAGAATTGGCAATTGGCTCGTGAACTCTTTAAGGAGTTTTTCGGACAATGTATCTGTAAATCGGGGGAGTGTTGCTGATAGCCCCCTTATTTGATATAGTTGTTCGTTGTTTTGCGAATTACGTTTAATATAATAAATTTATAAATTATGGAAATTAAAGTATTAGGAACAGGCTGTGTAGGTTGTAAGGCTCTGTATGCAACGGTTGAACAAGTAGTAAAAGAATTAGCTTTGGAAGCGGTAATAACCAAAGAAGAAGATTTGATGAAGATTATGGAATACAATGTAATGACACTTCCTGCTCTCGTTGTTGACGGTAAGGTTGTGGCAAAAGGCAAACTGTCTGCCAAAGAAGTAAAAGATGCATTAACCAAGTAAATCGGATTATTATGAAACGCTTTTTATTCCTTACCATTGCTTGTTTGTTTTCTATTTGTGGAATGGCAGATACCTATGTGGAAGTTCTTTATTTTCATGGAAAACAACGTTGTGTAACTTGCAAAGCCATTGAGAAATACACGAAAGAAATGGTCAATGCAGAGTTGGTCAAAAATGGTAAACTACGTTTCAAAGAAGTAGATATTTCAACTCCCGAAGGCGAAAAGTTGGCAGAGAAATATCGTGTAAGTTGGTCATCTCTTTATGTTAATAAATGGAAGAACGGTAAAGAAGAACGTAACGACATGACACGCTTTGGTTTTCAGAATGCCCGAAACAACACATCGGCTTTCAAGAAAGAATTAAAACAGAAAATCAATGAGTTACTAAAATAGTACAGTTTTATGGAATACTTGCAAACATGGTTGGATAATAGTGATATACCTATTATTACCGCTTTTCTGCTCGGTCTGTTGACTGCTGTAAGTCCTTGCCCATTGGCTACCAACATTACCGCTATTGGATTTATCAGCAAGGATATAAATAACCGTAATCGGATATTTACAAATGGTATTCTATATACTTTAGGGCGTGTATTGGCTTATTCTGCATTAGGCGCAATACTTATCGCAATACTCCGAAAGGGTGCAGATATATTTGCCATACAAAAAAGTATCAGCGAATGGGGGGAACAGTTGATTGCTCCTGCTTTGATGTTGATAGGGCTGTTTATGCTATTCGAAGATAAATTGCAATTACCTAAGTTCGGATTTTCCGCTACTGAAAAGACAGAAAAACTAAAAGGCTCATGGGGTAGTTTGTTGCTGGGGATATTGTTTGCCATGGCGTTTTGTCCGACCAGTGGGCTATTTTATTTTGGCATGCTTATTCCCATGTCAGCTATGGAAAGTGAGGGGTATTTGCTACCTGTTATTTTTGCATTGGCAACAGGGCTTCCAGTTATGCTTGTCGCTTGGATTTTGGCATACAGTGTAGCAGGGATAGGAAAGTTTTATAACCGTGTGCAGACTTTTCAGAAGTGGTTTAATAACATGGTAGCTATACTGTTCATTTTGGTTGGCATTTATTATGGATTGGTAAATTGGGGTATAATATGAAAATTTTAATTTTATGTACAGAAAATAGCTGTCGCAGTCAAATGGCGCATGGTTTCCTGCAATCGTTTGATAAGAATATACAAGTGTATTCCGCTGGTACGCATCCGGTAGAGAAAGTTAATCATTGGGCTGTTGAGGCAATGGCAGAAGTTGGCATTGATATAAGTAAGCATATTCCTACCAATGTAACTGCTTATTTAAGTGATACATGGGATTATGTGATAACAGTATGCGGTAGTGCTAACGAAACGTGTCCGGCTTTTGAGGGCAATGTAGGGAAACGGTTGCATATTGGTTTTGATGACCCCTCGGAAGCAATAGGGACAACAGACTTTATCAGAAGCGAATTTGAAAGAGTACGTAATGAAATCAAGAATGAATTTGCCAAGTTCTACATTACAGAGATAAAAAAACAAGAACTGCCTAAATGTGCTTGTAACCGCTAATTTTTTAGGTAATATGTTCGTATTATTACAAACAATAATAGGATTATGATACAAAGATTTGCAGATTGGCTGGTGTATGACATCTTCGGTTTGGATGCTTCAACAGCTTTAGGAGAAGCTATAAACTTCTTCTTTTACGATACGATAAAGATTTTGATATTATTATTTTTTATCAGCGTGATAATGGACATTATAAATGCCTATTTCCCGATAGAACGTTTGCGCAATTATTTGACCTCTCGTAAACTATATGGATTGCAATATTTCTTTGCAGCCTTATTTGGTGCTATTACCCCGTTCTGTTCCTGTTCTTCCATACCGCTGTTTATCGGATTTGTGAAAGGGGGGATTCCTTTAGGGGTAACATTCGCCTATTTGATAACCTCGCCTTTGGTGAATGAGGTTGCTGTTGCCATGTTTATCGGTACTTTTGGGTTGCGTATTACTTCTATCTATGTGATTAGCGGTATTCTGTTAGGTATGGTAGGTGGATTTATTTTGGGCAAGATGAAATTGGAGCCTTATTTGAGTGATTGGGTAAAACAAATTCAGCAAAACTCAACTTCCGACTCCGGAACATGGGAAAAAGAGCATACTCCGTTCTTTAGACGATTGCCGATTATCATGCAAGAAGCATGGGGCATTGTCAAAGGTGTACTTCTGTATATCCTTATCGGCATCGGTATCGGTGCATTTATGCACGGCTATGTGCCGGAAGGATTTTTTGAGCAGTATATGTCTAAGGATAATTGGTTTGCAGTTCCTTTATCAGTAGTGTTTGCAGTTCCAATGTATGCCAATGCTGCCGGAATAGTACCGGTAATTGAAGTTTTTGTAGCTAAGGGTATCCCCATAGGAACTGCGCTTGCTTTTATGATGGCAGTTGTTGGGCTGTCATTACCCGAAGCTACGCTGTTGAAAAAAGTAATGACTTGGCGGCTGATAGGGATATTCTTTGGATTGATAACCTTATTTATTATTGTATTAGGTTATCTTTATAACATTATGTTATAGCCGCAATATGTTGTGAGTATGGAATATGCAGCAATTAAAAGCTACGTTGGTAAATTACTCTTTCAGATACAGACCGAAATAAATATTTCTAATTCTGACGAATGTATAGGGATTGATAGGGCGTTACACATGATGCGTTTTATTAGACCTTTGTGTGATGAACTTAGGAAGTATACAGTAAATTATCAGTTTAGGGACGAGGCGGAAGAAATCTATTTCTTTAAAGAACTAAAGCCAGAAGTATTAAGTAAATATATGTACTACAACAAAATTTATGTTATAGAAAGCAAATTCCCAACAGGTAGTGATGTTGCGCAAAAAGAATATCTGTACAAAGAACTAAATAGTTTGACATTTTATTTCAGCAGGAATTTGGACTTTTACCAGTATTACCGTTCTAAATCTACTTATTTGGATAGGTATTATTTTACCCGAAATCAAAATGATTTACGAATATGTACAGACAGTTCCCATATTGATAAAGACCCTCTATATTCAACCGGATATGATTTTAAAGTGGCTAAAATTATTACTAACGAACTGTTGAAAATCTATTTGACTAACAGATTGCAAGAATTGGAGCGTATTGTACAGCGCAAAGCGGATAACGGACAGGTTGTAGAAACTATTTTGCGTTGGACTGGCCCTAAAAGGGCGTTGGTGGGACTGATTTATGCTTTAGAAGCGAATGGGGATTTTAATAAAGGAACGGCTACTTTAAAAGAGATTGCAGGGTATCTTGAACATATGTTCAGTATAGATGTTGGCAATTTACATCACTCTTATTTGACTTTCCTTCATCGGCAACACGACTTCGAAGTAAAATTGCCCAAGGCGTCTTGCGGCACAGGAAACAGATTTGTGTGTCGTAAATCACACCTTGCTGCTATCTGACAATAGCATGATTTCAACGGCTGGCAGTCCGGTATGGAGCGTCCAGTTTTTAAGCTAATATTTCCATATCGCTACTTACCTTCAAATCGGTAATTCTGATGTTGATAACGGGCAAAATCTTACTTTGTCCTATACTTTTTCAAAATGAATTTCGGTATATCTTATAAACAAAAGCAATATAAAACAGCTTTATATCTTTTCCATATATCCATAAAAAAACTCCTACAATATCAGAGTATTGTAGGAGTTGTACATTTACTGTCCGTTTCTGTCCAGCGTTTCTATTATCCGCCTGGGTTATGAACCAAACGTTATTTCTTCCTCAATATCAGTACTTTCAGAAATTTTGGCTTTGCATCCGTCACGCTTTAGTCCTAAAAACTGTCTGCTCTTGTCCGGTGTTTGTCTGCCAACATCTTGGGTTCAGATATACGCATTATTTTTGAATTATGCAAACCGTTGAAAATAAGCATTCTAAGATTAGTGCAAGGCACAAGCTATATATATAAATATGTACTTGCACCTTGTACTAAAAAATCACTTGTCCCTAAATAGCATTACAGCATTATTTTACAAATGCTTATGGCTTTTTTCTGTTATGTATTCTATCTGTCAAAATGGCGTCCATGTTTTCTTTTGCCCACACAATCAAACTATTGATATGTGGCAGTAATGAGATGGCTCTATCAGTTAGTGAATATTCAACTCTTGGCGGCACTTCTGCATATACTTGTCTTTTGACAAACCCGTCCTCCTCAAGAGTTCTCAAAGTCACAGTCAGCATTTTTTGTGAAATGTCGGGAATGTTTTTTTGCAAAGCGTTAAAGCGCATTAATGCGGACTGGTTTAATGTGAAAAGAACTAATATAGACCATTTGTCACTTATGCGAGCAAGTATATTCCGAATGGGGCAATCAGGATATAATTCATTTTGAATTTCTGTTCTTACCATAACACTTATATTTTCATATTACGCTACAAAAGTAACTAACATTCTCCAAACAAGCAAGGATAAGTTTGCAATTACTTAAATAGTGTTAAATGTATATTTCGCAAATTCTTCATAGTCAATAATAGTTTCATGCGGGTAACTATCTGAGCACAAAGTACCTTCTTGTATAACTAAAAAAAGAGTTCCATATTTGCATCCGAAAAGAGATAAACAATCTTTTTGATAGTAATATTGATTATTAAATATTTATAGTTATGAAAAATGTAGTATTAATTGGAGCAAGCGGTTTTGTTGGGACAGCTCTCCTTAATGAGTTATTAAACAGAGGTAATAAAGTTACAGCAATAGTTCGCAATCCCGAAAAAATGGCAATTAGCAATTGTGATTTATCAGTAGTTAAAGCAGATGTATCTGATGTGGAAACGATAGCCGCTACTTGTAAGGGAAAAGATGTTGTTATCAGCGCTTATAATCCCGGCTGGACAAACCCTGACATTTACGAAGAAACATTGAAAAATTATCCGTTAATCCTCAAAGCGGTGAAGCAAGCAGGTATTAAACGACTGTTGTGTGTCGGTGGTGCTGGTACTTTATTCTGCGCTCCGGGGCTTAGAGTAGTGGATTCGGGTGTAATTCCTGCCGAGATAATGGGTGGTGTGAAGTCTTTAGGTGAGTTTTACTTGAATACATTGTGCAACGAAAAAGAAATCGACTGGGTATTTTTCTCTCCTGCCGGAACTCTTGAACCGGGACAACGCACAGAAAAGTTCCGTTTGGGAAAGGATGACCTTATTGTTGACAAAAATGGGAACAGTCATATTTCAGTAGAAGATTATGCGGTTGCAATGGTAGATGAAATGGAGCAGGCAAATCATCATCGGGAACGTTTTACTATCGGTTATTAATAATAAGATATAGAAATTATGAAAAAGATGTTTTTATTCTTACTGGCTCTTGTGGCAATTGTGGCAGAAGCACAGACAAAAGGAAATTTTGAAGTCTTGGATTTAGGCAGTTTCAAACTTCATGTATATAATACGAATGATGTACTTGGAGATGCAAGCTACATTATAGAAAGCAAGACCGGGCTTGTTACTTTGGAACAGCCGCTGTTTAAAGATAATGTATCGGAATTTGACGCTTATGTAGTTTCATTAAATAAACCTGTACAGAAAATCATCACCGACTATCATGTAGGCGGAACGGGCAATCATGATGTTGTGATGATTGAGGGAATGCCGGATTTTGTCAAGGGGACTGTTTACGGTGGAATGATGCAGAATTTTGCAAAAATATTTGGTGATGCCATAGTTCCCATGCCGACCGGAAAAACGGAGGAAATTCCTTTGGGAAGTATTCAAAATTGGGATGGCGTAAAGTTCTCTTTTCAAAAAGGAGCTTCAACAGATTTTCCGGCGGCAAGTATTATAATAGGCGACAAGGTTTATTACACGCACTGGACACCCGCAAAATCCCATGTCAGCCATTTGCAAATATCTTCTTTAGCTGCGATTGATGCGGAAATAACAGAAGCGGAGAGGGCTTTAAAATCCGGTTGCGAATATTTTATTGGCGGACACGGGGGCACTGCGAAAGAAGATATGGTAGAATTTAAAATTGACTATTTGAAGACAATGAAGCGTATAATTGCTGCAAATAAAACAGCTGATTCATTTATCGCAGCCATGAAAAAGACTTATCCCGATTTGCCGGGAGAAGCCGGACTGGCAGATTTGGCTAAGACTTTATACAAGTAAATCAAGTTCGTGTTCAATATAAGGTTACTGTTTGTAGCCTTATATTGTTTAAAACAAATGCAATATGGAAAAAGGATTAAGTTTTTTAATGAGTCATAAAGACATGGCTTTCGCCACAGTAGAGTATGATAAACCGAAAATCCGTATTTTTCAGATTGTGAAAAGAGAAAAGGCTACGCTTTATTTTACCATAACGACCTATAAGGAAGTTTATAAATAATTGCAAAAGAATCCTTTTGTAAAGTTGCTTGCTATAGCTGGAAATATTTCAGTAAGGATAAAGGGAAAAGCTGTTTTTGATGTTCCTGATAACATAGGGGAAGAAATCTATGAAACAAATTCGGTTCTGATGCGCTTATATCGTTCATATTCAGACTTGATTTATTTTCGTTTAGATATTAGCGAATTTGGATTATTATGATTTAACGCCGATACCTCCTATATTTGAGCACTTTGACAACAAAAGATAAATGATGTTTTATGCAATTTGTAGATAAAATATTATTTCAAATCGATACGGAAATAAAAAAAACAGCATAAATGATTGTACCGGCATTGATAGCGCTTTGTATACGATGCGTTTTATTCGACCTTTATGCGATGAACTGAAAAAATACAGTTTGCGAATAAAGCAAATCAAGACAACAAGCCGCCAATTTTGGACATTCCGTGACCTAAAATCTTAGAGGGTGGACAGGTCATGA
>OIFE01000618.1_pt1 | contig 25313 bp, 15 predicted proteins | sample 1581921 | NCBI WGS metagenome assembly OIFE01 (sample SAMN04414075, study PRJEB24778) | human gut metagenome | material: faecal | host: Homo sapiens | reverse complement strand
GCATCCTTGCCCTCTCAGGCGCTTCGCGCCAGCTCTCCCAAAGGGAGAGCCTTTCAGCATTGCAAAAAGCAGGAGCCCCATCCATTCGGATGGGGCTCCTGCTTTTCTTATTGCTTACTGCATATCCGTCTCAGAGATGGGGGTATCCAGCTCATCGGCGGGGGCGTCCGCCGTCTCGGGCTGTTTGCCCTTCTTCTCCCTGCGGGGCTTTTCGCCCTTCGGGCCGCGCTTCGACTTGATGCGCTTTGCCAGCAGCAGGAGCAGCACCAGCAGGGCTGCGCCGCCGGCGCAGAAGGCCCAGACGGGGAGTTTTGCGGGGACGAAAGCCACTTCGACCTCGGTGCCGGTGGTGGTGAAGGTAGTGTAGCTGCCGAAGCTGCCCGTCTCCACCTTATGCCAGCTGCCGTCGGCCTGCTTGACGTAGACCTTGCCCTTGGCTTTGCCGGGGGTCAGATAACGGATCTGGTGGGTCTCATTGCCGTCATCGGTGAACTCCAGCAGCCACTGCTCTGTCACACCGTGGACATCGGCTGTGATGTCCTGCTGGGTGACCTGCACGGCGTTGGAACCGCCGAAGAAGCCGTCCACGAAGAAAACGGGGCGTCCGTTCTCACGGGTGACGCTGCTGCTCAGAGACGGGATGTAGGGCGTGTACTCCACATTGACCACGGTGTCGGTGTGGAGCTGGTCGAGGACGGGTGTGCTCCACTCGGCGTAGTATCCATTCTTCTGGGGGATCTCGGGGTAGTCGTCCAGAGTGAAAGACGCACCGTAGTCAAAGCTGATCTTCTTGATGATGTGGCCGTCGGCCTTGAAGGTCAGGTTCAGCTTGCGGAAGGAGTCCGGCACATTCTCCTGAGCCAGCAGGGTCTCATAGGTGACCGGCTCTGCCTGACCGACGCGGCTCAGGCGGTCGATGCCCTGCAGATCGTCGGAGACGAAGAGGTTGCCATAGAAGTCGCCGTCCTGTCCGCCGGAGACAGCACCCACGTACTGCTGGCCTTCCAGCACAGAGACGATGGCGCGGTTGTTGATGGCGATGAGGCTGCCGTCGGTGAGGTCGCTGTCGATACCCTGACCGACGATGCCGCCGATGTACTTTTCACCGCTGAGGGCGCATTTTGCCCAGTTGCTGCGGAGCTTGGCGCTGGCCGCACCGGCAATGCCGCCCACCTGATTGACGCCGGTGACGTCGCCGTAGGACTCGCAGGCCGTCACAAGGCCCAGTTCCTCCTGGCCGACGATGCCGCCGACCATATCCTTCTTGGCGGTGATGCTGCCCTCGTTGATATTGCCGGTGAGGACGGCGCTGACGGTATAGGAAGTGCGCAGCAGCGAGGTACCCTCGTCCTTGTTGTCCTCCTCGGGGTCCAGCAGGTTCTCGACGCCCATGGTACCGGCGATGCCGCCCACGTTCATGTCGGCGTCGATGGTGCCGCGGTTGATGCTGTTCTCGATCTTGCCGTCGGACTGGGAAGCGATGAGGTCTTCCGACTCATCCTCGTAGATGGTCTTGCTGCCCGGGTCGCTGATCTCTTCCACAGCATCCAGCATCAGGTTGGACACGACGCTGACCTGTGCGGTCACGGCGCGCATCTTGTCGGTCAGCTGGTTGCTGGCGGTGCGCATGGTGCTGTTGATGTCGTCCATCTTGTCGATGATGGAGCTGACAGCATCAAAGAGGGAGTCCTTGGTGTTGGTCAGCTCTGCCGAGGGACGAGGCACCTTGATGGGGTCCTGCTGGTTGAGCCAGTGGAGGATGTCGCGGGTCTGGCCCATCATATCGGTCAGGCCGCCGAGGCCGTCCTGCATCTGGCCCATGGCCACGGAGGTATGCGCCAGCGTTGCGCTGGTGAGGGCGGCGTCGGTCTTGAGCAGGTCGAGGGAGTCGCTCAGGTCATCCATGGCGTCGCTCAGCTTGTCGGAAGCATCGCTCAGCTGATCGAGACCATCCTTGATGCTGCCGCCGCCGTTATTGCCGACCCAGTCCTTGATGTTGTCCATGATGCCGTCGGTGATGCTGCCCATGCCGTCCAGCGCGTCAGAGGCTTTGGTCAGAGCCGCAGCCAGCTCGGGGTGGTCGGAGGCCGAGACGGACTTGGCCGCGCTGCCCACGATGCCGCCCATCTGGGTGGCAATGGTAGAGATGGTGCCGATGGCACTTGCGATTTGGGAAGTAGCGCGGGCAATGTCACTGTCGTTGGACAGGAGGGACGCCGTGCGCAGCAGGCCCATGCCTGCGGTGACGGCCTTCATTGCCGGGGCCATGCCGCTGCCCAGCGTGAAGACGCTGGCCACGGAGTTGGCCACCTTCAGCAGCTCAATGCCGGTCTTGAGGTTCTTGTCGGACTTCTTGTCCGAGGACAGGGAGTCATATGCGGAGAGGATGCCGGAGATGGCCTGCGAGGCAGCGCTTTCATCGCCGGTATCGACAGACTCCAACAGCTGTTTGATACCCTCAGAGATCGCCGACATACCGTCACGGCCATCCTCGGCTGCGTCGCTCACCTTGTCCAGACCGGAGCTGGTCTTGCTGAGGGCGTTGGATGCCATCAGCATCTCAGCGGCCATCTCGCGCATGGCCCACTTGAGGTTTCCGGTGGCGTCGGTCAGCTTGGTCATGGCGTCCTCGCCGGTGTCCATGACGGGTTCGAGTTTGGTGAGGGTGTCGGCCAGCAGAGTGGAGGCGCGGTCGATCTCGTCGGCCACCTCGTCGCCGTAGTCGCTGGCCTGGTCGTCCAGCTGGCGTGCCGCTGCAATGGCGGTGTCCATCTGGCTGGTCATGGCGCTGAAGGAGTTGGAGATGCTGGTGGTGGAGTTCTCGACGACGCCGGTGGTGTCATCGACAAGGCCGCGCAGAACCTCCAGCTCCGAACGGAGACGCTTGATGGTGTCCTTGGAGAGGTCCAGCTCCCGGTAAGGCTCCGCCTGACCGGCGATGCCGCCCACGTCCTTGCGGCCCAGAACACGGCCCTGGTTGACGCAGCCGGATACGAGGCCGTCGGTGCGGCCCACGATGCCGCCCACATTGTAGCCAACATGCTCGTAGCCGATGGTGCCGGTGTTGACGCTGGTCAGGATCATGCCGGAGGAGCGGCCTGCGATGCCGCCGGTGTCGGTGGCGACGTTGGTGACGGAATTGGTGGCGTCGTTATCGGCGGCGGCCATCTTGTTGTTGATGTAGTCCACCATCTTGGCGGTGAAGCCGTCGGTGTCGAGAGAGGCTTCCGGATATTCGGTGTTGATGCTGCCCACGTTGGTGCAGCCGGTGATGGCGCCGAGATTGTAGCCTGCGATGCCGCCGGTGGAAGATTTGCCGGTGACGATGGCGCGGGCCGTGCCGTGGTCGATGGTGCCTTCGGACTCGTTGCGGCCCACAATGCCGCCCACCTCGCTATCGCCGGTGACGACGCCGGTGAACTGGCAACTGATGAGGGTGCCGTGGTTGATGCCTACGATGCCGCCGGTGGTGGTGTCGGCAGAGTCAGAGACAGACACGACACCGCGGACGCTCAGGGACTCGATGGAGCCCTGTTCCTCCACGATGCCGAAGAGGCCCGCCGGGGAATACTGGCCCGTAATGGTCAGGTCCGAGATGGTGTGGCCATTGCCCTTGAACTGTCCGCTGAAGGACGGGATGGGCTCCCACAGCATCCCCTCGAGGGAGAGGTCTTTCTGTAGAACAACCGTCTTGCCCACCGACCACTGGTCGTAGGCACAGTTCCTGGCCAGCGAGAGCAGGTCCGAGACGCTGTTGATGTAAATGGTATCGCCGTTGTCGGACGCGAACACCGGCAGTGCGATGCTCAGCGCCAGCACAGCGGCCAGAAGCGCAGCCGTCAGGCGGCGCAGCAGATGGTTACTGGTCTTCATTCTGCACCTCCTGTTTTTCGTTGTCGTCCAGTTCCTGAGAGACGTTGCCCGAGATGACGGTCAGCTGGACGTCGCCGTCCACGATGGCGTTCATCGTACCGGCCACGGAGCCGTGGATCTCGCCCTGCACGATGCCGTTGACCCGCATACGGCCATTGCCGCTGCTACGGGCCACCAGCTTCGGCACGGCAAAGGAGGTACGGTCCACGATGCGGGTGCCGATGAGCAGGATCTGGGGCAGAACGAAGAGGACGAGGATGATGGAGATGATGGTGCCTCGGCCCAGACACTGGCCGATGCCCACGATGCAGGCGTCGGAAGTCATCTGGCCGATGAGGATGCCGGACACAGTCATGATGGTGCCGGAAGTCAGGATGGTCGGGAACGCGAAGTTGATGGTCTCGATCATGGCCTGCTTGTGCTCCATCTTATCCTTCAGCTCGTTGAAACGGGTAGCGATGACGATGGCGTAGTCGATGTTCGCGCCCATCTGGATGGAGCTGACGATGAGGTAGCCCATGAAGTAGAGGTTGGTCCCCATGAAATACGGGAACGAGAAGTTGACCCAGATAGCGCCCTGAATGACCACGATGAGCAGGATGGGCATACCGACGGACTGGAAGGTGAACAGCAGCACCAGCAGGACGATGAAGATGGACACGACGTTGACGACGACATTATCGATGGCGAAGGACTTCTGGAAATCGTACTCGTTGGTGGCGTCACCGGCCATGTAGAGTTCGCCGTCCGGGTAATACTTCCGGGCGATGGAGCGGATGGTGTCGGTGAACTCATAAGTAGTCTGGCCGGGTTCCAGAGAGGGGCTCAGGTAGATGAGGACGCGGTTGTAGTCGTCGCCCTGCAGCTGGGCCAGTGCGCTCTCCATCTGGTCGCGGGCGTCGTGGAGGTCGTCCAGGTCTTCCTGAGAGAGGGAGACGATGCCGGTGTCGGCCTCGTCGCAGACGTAGAGGAACATATCCACCAGCGGCACTTTATAGGAGGCGAAGTTGCCGATGATCTGGCCGTACTCCTCGTTCTCGATGGCGTAGGCGGTGTAGATCATCTGGGCGGCCTCGTAGTCCAGGTCGGCCATCTCGGAGAACTGGCGGGCGGTGAGCTTGTCTTCCAGCATATAGCCGTCCTGGGCCTCGATGTTGGACAGACCCTTGGTGGAGTCTATCTCATCATAGCTTTCCAGCTCCTCCAGCATCTTTTTCTCGATGCTGTAATCGTCGTTCTTGGGGTAGACGAGTGCCACGAGGTTCGACTTGGTGAAGTTCTCTTCGATCATCTGGTCCGCGATGAGGGATTCGTTCATCTTCGGCACCTTGATGACATCGTAACCGTAGGCGTAGGGACAAAGGTTCGAGAAGTGGTACCCGATGAGGATGACCACCAGGAAGATGACAGGGATGACCTTGCGGGTGCGCCATGCAAAGCGGCCCACGAAGGGGATCTCCGGCACGAAGTTCCTGTGCTTGGTCTTATCCATGTAGGGTCCGAAGAGCATCAGCAGGCCGGGCATGACCACGAACACCGAGAGCATCGCAAAGAGGATGGACTTGATGAGGCAGACGGCCATATCGGAGCCGATGCGGAACTGCATGAACAGCATGGCCACAAGGCCGCCGACGGTGGTCAGGGAGCTGGAGCTGATCTCGGGGATGCTCTTGCTCAGGGACTCGATGACGGCCTCCTTCAGAGGCATGGTCTGGTGTTCTTCCTTGAAGTGGTTGCAGAAGATGATGGCGTAGTCCAGCGACAGCGCCAGCTGCAGGATGTTCGTGACCGAGTTGGACACGAAGGAGATGGTGCCGAGCATGAAGTTTGTACCCATGTTCAGGATCATGCCCACCACGAAGGTGAGGATGAGGACAGGCACCTCGGCGTAGGTCTGGGACGTCAGGAGCAGGACGATGACGATGATGACGGCAACGTACACCATGATGACCCGTACCTCGGCATCAATGGTCTCCTGCTGGGTGTTGCCCAGCGAGGTGGAGACGTAGATGTCGTAGTCGGCGAGGTATTCCTTCACCCGGTCAAGGGCCTCGAGGCACTGGTCATCGTCCTCGGGGTAGTCGAAGGTGATGGAGTAAAGGGCCGACACTGCGTCCTTATTATAATGGTCGGTCGTGTCGTCGTAGTCCAGCATCTGGACGCCCTTGAGCTCAGTGAGCCGGTCGGAAAGCTCATCGGCCTCAGCGGGCGTGATGTTGGCCACCATGACATCGGCAGAGCCGTAGGTCGTGAACTGCTCGTCCATGATGTCGAGGCCCATGCGGGTCTCCGAGGTCTTGGGCAGGTAGGTGGTCATGTCGGTCTCGACCTTGACCCACCGCACCGAGAACACCGTGAAGATGGCAGCCAGAATGACAAACAGGAACACAAGGTTGCGGCGTTCCACGATCTGGCGCGCAAGCTTGTGCATGAAGTCTATCTGTGGTTTTTCGTGTTCGTTCAAAGAGTCCGTCCTCCTTTGTCGTGATTTTTTTGCAGTTTCATTCCCGGGGATGGGCTGCACAGTCGTCTCATAAACAACCTCCGTCCGATAAACTACATTTGGTGATTTTGTGAAAATTCGAAGGGAAATATTTGTACAAATGATATAATAGAGCGCTGCCCATCAAAAAGCAAGCGGCAAAACCGCGCGAATGATAAAATTTGCTTGTTTTTAGCCAAGGCGCAGCTTGCCTTTTAACCTCTCCGTCACGGCTTACGCCGTGCCACCTCCCCTAACGAGGGGAGGCTTTGGCATTTCGGTAAACTTTCCCTCTTCGCCAGAGGCTCCCCTCGCTAGGGGAGCTGTCGAGCGATAGCGAGACTGAGAGGTTTATTTTCTTCTCTTTCGCCGCGGCCCCGCATTGACGTAGCCGAACACTGTGCCGCAGACGCCGCCGACGATGTGCATGAAGTTGGCCACGTTGTCCCGCACAAAGATGATGTCATAGATCTGCTGGCCCAGATAGAGCGCCGCCACCAGCAGCATGGTGACGGGGATGCCGCCCGAGAAGCCGGACAGGGATGCCAGCATGATGAGCATGAAGACGATGCCCGACGCGCCCAGCAGCGCCGTGCGGGGGAACAACGCACACTGCAGAATGCCCGAGATGAGGGCCGTGAGCAGGATGCCTTTGAGCAGGGGCAGGCTGCCGTACTTTTCCTCCATCGGCGGGCCGACGACGAGGAGAAGCAGCATATTGTTCAGGAAATGGTCCCAGCTGCCGTGGCCCAGCACATGGCCGAAGAGCCGGATGTAAAACAGCGGGTCTTTCAGCGAGGAACGGTAAACGCTGAACAGATGGGTGGTCGTCCAGCCGCCGGTGTACTGGCCCAGGAACAGCACCCCCAGTGAGAGGAGGAAAAATGTCAGGATGACCGGCGAATTGTACTGCACAGACAGCGTGAATTTGGGTCGTTTCGTAGTTGTTTCCTTCTTTCCCGGCCCGTCCGGGGCCGCAGTATGAGTGATACGACCATCATATCATAATCTTCAAGGTTTTTCCACAACTTTCGTCGGTTCAGCCCCGGGTCTGCTCCCAATAGGCCCCCATGCTCTGGCCGGGCTGGTCGGTGACTTCGTCGCTGAGGTAGTCCGCGAGGCCCACGGCGGCAGGCTGCCAGCTGCGGGCTGCCTCTACCGTGGGGTACTCCACCTCGGCGTACCAGAACTCCGTCGGCTGGCCCTCATCCACATGATTCACTTCCAGCACCGCACCGTCCGGCAGCAGGTAGCTGCGGCGGAGCTTCGGGATAAGGGGCCTGCCGATGATCTTGGTCTTGAGGTCATTGAAAAGCGCAGGGTCGATGTCCCGCTCGATCTCTTCCCTCGCCAGCCCGCCGCCCGACTTGAAGCAGAGGACGTAGCGGGTCTTGCCGCCGGTCAGAGCCTCTTCCCGGATGCGGACGGTGGGCCGCACGCTGATGTAGCCCTGCCGCATGGCAAACTCCTCTTTCAGCGGCAGCCCCTCCGGCCAGCCGTTCACCATCCACTTGCGCTCGATCTCCATGACGTTTTCCTTCCTTTCGGTGGTTTTTGTATTTATTCTAACATATTTTTATGGTATTATAAATGGTGAGTTAGCATGTCACAAAAAGCCTCTCCCCTTGGGAGAGGTGTCACCGAAGGTGACGGAGAGGGCAAGGACGCTGACGGAGATGTCTGAACACAGCGATAGCATCGCTCTGATAAAGGCTTTTGACTATCGCTGTATTCCGTCTCTTTTGTCACACGCTTGCCCTCTCAGGCGCTCCGCGCCAGCTCTCCCAAAGGGAGAGCCTTTAATAGAAGGAGTTCACAGTATGAAATCAGAACGCAACTATCCTATTTATAAAGTAAACAAAAAAGCTGAGGCCAGCCTCGTGGGCGGGCATCCGTGGGTGTACGAGAACGACATCCTCGAGTTCCCGGAGGCAGAGCCCGAGAACGGCACCCTTGCCGACGTGGTGAGCCCGAAGGGCGCTTACCTCGGCACCGGCTTCGTCTCTCTCAAGAGCAAGATCCGCGTCCGCCTCATCTCCCGCAACGCCAACGACACCTTCGACGCCAGCTTCTGGCGCCGCCGCGTCGAGTACGCCTGGGCCTACCGCAAGACCGTCCTCGAGCCTGCCGACCTCTCGGCCTGCCGGGTCATCTTCGGCGAGGCCGACCAGTTCCCCGGCCTGACCGTGGACCGCTTCAACAACATCCTCGTCACCCAGACCCTCAGCGTCGGCATGGAGAAGCTGAAGCCCGTCCTCTTCCCCCTCCTCGCCGAAGTGCTGCGGGCCGACGGCCAGACCATCGACGGCATCTACGAGCGGAACGACGAGGCCCTGCGGGCCAAAGAGGGCCTCGAGCAGAGCAAGGGCTGGTTCGAGCTGCCGGGTGAAAACCACCCCGCCTCCACCCAGACCGAGATCTGCGAGAACGGCGTCTACTATCACGTCGATTTCGAGAACGGCCAGAAGACCGGCTTCTTCCTCGACCAGAAGTACAACCGCCGGGCGGTCGCCCGCCTCGCCGCCGGCCACACCGTGCTGGACTGCTTCACCCACACCGGCAGCTTTGCCCTCAACGCAGCCAGCGGCGGCGCAGCCCGGGTCACGGCAGCAGACATCAGCGCCGACGCCATCGCCATGGCCCAGCGGAACGCGGAGCGCAACGGCCTGACCAACATGGACTTCCTCTGCGAGGACACCTTCGAGCTTCTGCCCCGCCTCGAAAAAGAAGGCCACCCCTACGATTTCATCATCCTCGACCCGCCGGCTTTCACCAAGGCCCGCCGCACGGTGGAAAACGCCATGCGGGGCTACAAGGAGATCAACTACCGGGCCATGAAGCTCCTGCCCCGGGGCGGCTACCTCGCCACGGCAAGCTGCTCTCACTTCGCCACCGAGGAGCTGTTCATCAAGATGCTGCGCTCCGCCGCAAAGGACGCTCACCGCCAGCTGCGCCAGATCGAAGTGCGCCAGCAGGCCCCCGACCACCCCATCCTCTGGGGCGTGCCGGAGACGAACTATCTGAAGTTTTTCCTGTTTCAGGTGATTTAACCTCTCCGTCACGCCTACGGCGTGCCACCTCCCCTAACGAGGGGAGGCCTTGGCATTCCGTAAAGCTTTGCCTCTTCGCCAGAGGCTCCCCTACTAGGGGAGCTGTCTGCGAAGCAGACTGAGAGGTTGTACGAAGGATAGTCTGACCACGCAGTGATGCCTGAGAGGGCAATAGTCATACCATCCGCGCAATACTCCAAAAAATCGGGAGTCGGTTTGTGCAGAATCGTCAAATCTGTCTATTGCGTTTTTCGCCCCGTTCGGCTATAATCATCGCATAGACAGCAACGACGCTGTGAGTCACCTCCTGACTCGCAGCGTCGTTTCGTTTAACCGATATTTCGCGGGAGAGCCCGCCTCTTTCCGCGTAAAAATCCGCGACCAGCTGAAGTATTTCAATTCAAGTAAGGAGTAGGATTTATGGCAGCAAATGTTATGGAGATCTACGGCAGCAAGGTGTTCAACGAGCACGTCATGAAGGAGCGCCTCCCCAGCGCCACCTACAAGAGCCTCGAGAAGACCCTGCACAGGGGCGCACCTTTGGACATCGAGGTGGCAAACGTCGTGGCCAGCGTCATGAAGCGCTGGGCTATGGAGCTGGGTGCCACCCACTACACCCACTGGTTCCAGCCGCTGACCGGCATTACCAGCGAGAAGCATGACGGCTTCGTCTCCCCCGTGGGCGACGGCACCGCCATCATGGAGTTCAACGGCAAGGAGCTGGTGCGCGGCGAGCCCGACGCCTCTTCCTTCCCCTCCGGCGGCCTGCGCGCCACCTGTGAGGCCCGCGGCTACACCGCATGGGACCCCACCAGCTTCGCTTTTGTGAAGGACGACGTCCTCTGCATCCCCACTGCATTCGTCAGCTACACCGGCGAGGCGCTGGACAAGAAGACTCCCCTGCTGCGCTCCATGAACGCGCTGTCCAATCAGGCCGTCCGCGTCCTGAAGCTCTTCGGCAAGGATGTGGATTACGTCTCCACCACCGTCGGCCCCGAGCAGGAGTACTTCCTTATCAAGAAGGAAGACTACGAGGCCCGTCAGGACCTCATCCTCACCGGCCGCACCCTCTTCGGTGCACCTTCTGCCAAGGGTCAGGAGTTGGAAGAGCACTACTTCGGCGTCATCCGCCCCGAGGTCTCCGCTTTTATGAAGGAGCTGGACGAAGAGCTGTGGAAGCTGGGCATCCCCGCCAAGACCAAGCACAACGAGGTAGCTCCCTGCCAGCATGAGCTGGCCCCCATCTTCGACACCACCAACGTCGCCATCGACCACAACCTGCTGACGATGGAGATGATGAAGAAGCTGGCCCCCAAGTACGGTCTGGTCTGCCTGCAGCATGAGAAGCCTTTCGAGGGCGTCAACGGCAGCGGCAAGCACAACAACTGGTCCATGTCCACCACCCACGAGAATCTGTTGGACCCGGGCGACACCCCCATGGAGAACCTGCAGTTCCTGGTCTTCCTGGCCGCCGTCATCAAGGCTGTCGATGAGTACGCCGACCTGCTCCGCACCTCCGTCGCCACCCCCGGCAACGATCACCGTCTGGGCGCCAACGAGGCACCTCCGGCCATCATCTCCATCTTCGTGGGCGAAGAGCTGGAAGCCGTCATCGACGCCATCGCTTCCGATTCTCCCTACGCCGGCCCCGTCAAGATGAAGATGGACCTCGGCGTCGATGTCCTGCCCAAGTTCAGCAAGGACACCACCGACCGCAACCGTACTTCTCCTTTCGCCTTCACCGGCAACAAGTTCGAGTTCCGTATGCCCGGCTCCGCCGAGAACCTGAGCGACTGCAACACCATCCTGAACACCGCCGTCGCCAAGGAGCTGAAGGGCTACGCTGACGAGCTGGAGAAGGCCGACGACTTTACCAGCGCCGCCATCGCCCTCGTCAAGCGCACCATCCGCGACCACCGCCGCGTCATCTTCAACGGCAACGGCTACACTGCCGAGTGGGAAGAGGAAGCAGCAAAGCGCGGCTTGCCCAACAAGAAGAACACCCCCGCCGCTCTGCCCGCCCTCATCGAGCCGAAGAACATCGCCCTGATGGAGGACTTCGGCGTCCTGACCAAGGTCGAGATGGAGAGCCGCTACGAAGTTGAGATGGAGCACTACTCCAAGATCATCAACATCGAGGCCCTGACCATGCTGGAGATGGCCCGCAAGCAGCTGCTGCCCGCCGTCAACGCCTACATGAGTGAGGTCGCCAACACCGCCGCCTCCAAGCTGGCCGTCAGCGAGAACCTGAGCGTCCGCAGCGAGACGAAGGCACTGACCCGCCTGTCCGCTGACGCCGACGCCATGAGCGACGCTGTGGACGAGCTGCAGGCTGCCGTCAATGCCGCAAAGGCCCTCTCCGACGAGAGCGCAAAGGCCGTCGCCTTCCACGACGACGTTCTGCCCAAGATGGACGCCCTCCGCGCCGCCGCCGACGACGCCGAGACCATCTGCGGCGAGGACTACTGGCCTCTGCCCAGCTACAGCAAGATGCTCTACTACGTCTGATCTTCACATATCAGCGTAGAATAAAGCACCACCGGCTGAGGCGCTTATCTGAGCCATTCTCCGTTTCCTATTTCTTACACCAGCCTGAAGACCTGCCTCTGTACAGAGGCAGGCCTTTGGGCGTTTTTTAAGAAGACATACTTTTCAGAGGACACACACCTATGAGTTATACGACACAGCAGGACATCCTCGATTTCGTCGAGGACAACAACGTAAAATTTGTCCGCTTCGCGTTCTGTGACATCTTCGGCTTCCAGAAGAACATCGCCGTGCTGGCAAGCGACCTTCCCAAGGCGCTGGAAGATGGCGTCTGCTTCGACGGCAGCGCCATCGCGGGCTTCATGCACGTGGAGGAGAGCGACCTGGTGCTCCGGCCCGACCTGTCCACCATGACCATCCTGCCCTGGCGCACGGCTGAGGGCCGGGTGATGCAGTTCTTCTGCGACGTGGAAAAGCCGGACAACACCCCCTTCGGCGGCAACTGCCGCGGCTTCCTGCGGGACATCAACCGCCGGTTCAAGCAGCTGGGCCTGCGCTGCAACGTCGGCACCGAGTGCGAGTTCTATCTCTTCGAGAACGACGACCGGGGCCGTCCCACCCGCATCCCCATCGACGCAGGCGGCTATTTCGACGTAGCGCCGCTGGACGCCGGCGAGAACATCCGCCGGGACATCTGCCTGACCATGGAGCAGATGGGCCTTGCCCCCCAGCACAGCCACCACGAGAACGGCCACGGCCAGAATGAAATTGACTTCCACTACGCCGGCCCCCTCAAGACCGCCGACAACATCTTCCTGTTCAAGCAGATCGTCCGGGCCGTGGCGGCCAGCAACGGCTTCCACTCCAGCTTCCTGCCCAAGCCCCTGCCCGACCAGGCCGGCAGCGGCCTCCACATCAACCTCTCGCTGACCATGGACGGCAAGAACCTCTTTGAGGGCGACATCGCCCCCGACAGCATCCCCGGCAGCTTCATGGCGGGCATCCTCCGCCACAGCCGGGAGCTGACGGCCTTCACGAATCCCCTGCCCAACAGCTACCTCCGCTTCGGCTGCGACGAGGCTCCCCGCTACGTGAGCTGGAGCCGCCAGAACCGCAGCCAGCTGGTCCGCATCCCGCAGGTGAAGGGCGACAACTGCCGCATGGAGCTGCGCAGCCCCGACCCCGCCTGCAACCCCTACCTCGCCATCGGCCTCGTGCTGGCAGCAGGCCTCGACGGCATCGAGCACCGGATGGAGCTGTCTGCCCCTGTCAACCGCAACCTCTTCATCCCGAGCGAAGCCGCCGGTCTCGGCCTCGAGACCCTGCCCGCCTCGCTGGAAGAGGCCGTCGAGGTGGCCCAGAACAGCGAGTTCCTTCACAAATTCCTGCCCGACGAGCTGAGCCGCCGCTACTATGCCGAGGCTCTGCGCCGCTGCGAGGCGCTCAAGAACGCCTCCGACCCCGCCGAATATGAGCGCGTCCACTACTTCAATGCCATCTGATGCAGAATGACATAGGAAAGGAGTGAGCCGAATGGGACGTGCCCTGATCGTAAGCGCGGGCGCAAGCTCCAACGAATATATCTCCGCACGCCTGACGGAGCTGGGCTATGCGCGGCCCATCATCGTACCAAGTGCGGCGGAGGCGCGGCGGAGGATGCTGGAATCCGACTTTGAGCTCATCGTGGTCAACTCGCCGCTGCCGGATGAGTTCGGCCACGAGCTGTGCGCCGACGCCGTGGAGAAAACGGATGCCGGCGTGATATTTCTGGCCAAGGCCGCAGCCGCCGAGCAGCTTCTGACCCCGCTGAGCGAAGAAGGCGTTCTGCTGGTCACAAAGCCCTTCTCCAACACCTTCTTTTTGCAGGCCATCCACATGGCCGCCGCCAGCAACCACCGCCTCCTGCTTTTGCGGCAGGAGAATCAGCGGATGCAGGAAAAGCTGGCGCAGGTGCGGCTGGTGAGCCGCGCCAAGTGCTGCCTCATCGAGCTGGGCCGCATGACCGAGGCCGAGGCGCACCGCTACATCGAGAAAAAAGCAATGGACACCCGGCGCGACCGCGCCGAGGTCGCGCAGGAGATACTGGACTCCTACGACCCCGCGCAATAATCCGTATTGCGCCCCCACTGAGGGAAAGTATCTGCTTATCGTGCTATTCACGGCAAAGAATATCTGTAAATTAGAGGAGAACCATTATGGCAAAGTTTATTTTCGTGACCGGCGGCGTCGTCTCCGGTCTGGGCAAAGGCATCACCGCTGCCTCTCTGGGCCGACTGCTGAAGTGCCGCGGCCTCAAGGTGGCCAGCCAGAAGCTGGACCCCTACGTGAACGTGGACCCGGGTACCATGAGCCCCCTGCAGCACGGCGAGGTCTTCGTCACCGACGACGGCACCGAGACCGACCTGGACCTGGGCCATTACGAGCGCTTCATCGACGAGAACCTGAACAAGTATTCGAACCTCACCACCGGCAAGGTCTACTGGAACGTGCTGAACAAGGAGCGCCAGGGCGCTTACCTCGGCCAGACCGTCCAGATCATCCCCCACATCACCAACGAGATCAAGAGCTATATCTACAATCTGGCCTCTTCCACCGAGGCCGATGTGGTCATTACCGAGATCGGCGGCACCACCGGCGACATCGAGAGCCAGCCCTTCCTCGAGGCCATCCGTCAGGTGGGCCTCGAGCAGGGCAAGGAGAACTGCTGCTTCATCCATGTGGTGCTGGTGCCTTACATCTCCGGCTCCGATGAGTACAAGTCCAAGCCCGCACAGCACTCCGTCAAGGAACTGCAGGGCATGGGCGTCAGCCCCGACATCATCATCCTGCGCGCCGACGGCAGCGTGGGCAGCGACATCCGCCGGAAGATCAGCACCTTCTGCAACGTCAGGCCGGAGTGCGTCATCGAGAACCTGACCATGCCCAGCCTCTACCAGTGTCCGCTGATGCTCCACACCGGCGGCCTCGACGACGTGGTGGTCAAACAGCTGCATCTGGATGTTCCCCCTGCCGACCTCACCGAGTGGAAAGAGATGCTGGCCCGGATCGCCACCCGCACCAAGACCTGCACCATCGCCCTCGTGGGCAAGTACGTCAAGCTGCATGACGCCTATCTGTCCGTCATGGAAAGCCTCTACCACGCCGGTTTCGAGAACGACAGTCAGGTGGAGATCAAGTGGGTGGAGAGCGAGGACCTGACCGACCAGGCCGCCTGCAAGGAAGCCTTTGCGGACGTGGACGGCATCATCGTCCCCGGCGGCTTCGGCGACCGCGGCATCGAAGGCATGATACAGGCCGCACAGTACGCCCGCGAGAACGATGTCCCCTACTTCGGCATCTGCCTCGGTATGCAGATCATGGTCATGGAGTTCGCCCGCCACGTTCTGGGCTACGCCGACGCCAACTCCAGCGAGTTCACCCCCGAGGGTCATCACAACGTCATCGATCTGATGGCCGACCAGCAGGGCAACATCCCCAAGGGCGGCACCATGCGTCTGGGCAAGTACCCCTGCACCGTCCTGCCCGGCACTAAGATGGCCGAGTGCTACGGCCAGAGCGAGATCTGGGAGCGCCACCGCCACCGCTACGAGTTCAACAACGACTACCGTCAAGAGATGCAGGACGCCGGTCTGGTCATCTCCGGCACCAGCCCCGATGGCCGCCTTGTGGAGACCGTGGAGCTGCCGGGCCGTGACTTCCACCTCGGCGCACAGTTCCACCCCGAGTTCAAGAGCCGTCCCAACCGCGCACATCCCCTGTTCAAGGGCTTCATCGCAGCGGCGCTGAAGTTCAAGAAGGGCAAAATGGGGCACTGAAAGATGTTAAACCTCTCCGTCACGCCTACGGCGTGCCACCTCCCCTAGCGAGGGGAGGCTTTGGCATTCCGTGAAGCATTTCCTCTTCGCCAGAGGCTCCCCTACTAGGGGAGCTGTCTGCGAAGCAGACTGAGAGGTTGTACGAAGGCAAACCCGACCCTAAACCCAAAAGCACCCGCTTTCCACATCACTGTGGAGAGCGGGTGCTCTTTTTGCTAGGATGCTATGTAGCCGTGCTTACTTGCTGGCCTTCGTGGTCTTCTTACGGGCAGCGGTCTTGCGGGCAGGCTTTGCGGCAGGAGCGGCCTCGGCGGGCTTTTCCTCGGCCTTGGCGAGTGCGGCTTCAGCCTTTGCCCCAGCGGACTTCGCAGCAGTCTTGGCGGCGGGCTTCTTTGCCGCAGGCTTTCTGGTGGTCTTCTTCACAGCAGGTGCAGCCTTTTCCTCAACCGGCTTTTCCTCGGCGGGAGCAGCGGCCTCGGCCTTGACCTCAGCGGGCTTTTCCTCCGCCTTGGGGGCGTGCTTTGCGCGGTCCTTCACCTCGGAGATGGTCCACAGCTGGTCTTCGCCGGCAGTCTCCTGCCAGATCTGGAGCACAGCGCCGTCCGCAGTACCCATGCCCACGGTGTCGATGCACTTGCCGGCAGCCCACATGGAGCGCAGGCGGACGGTGCCGGCCGGGGTGGGCTCCATCTTCCACATCTGGGAAGTGCCGCCCACGTCCTCCCACAGGTGGAGCCAGGTGCCGTTGGCGGTGCCGGTCATCATCAGGTCGATAAGCTTGCCGGAAGCGCGGTTGCGGATACGGTAAACGCCGTCGCCCTCGCGGACGAAAGCCCACTCCTGCTCGGGCTTGCGCTCGTACTTGCCCAGACGGATGTTGCCGCCGTCCTTGACGCTCTCCACAGCCTGAATGACGCTGCCGGTCTTGGCGGCGATGGTGTAGAAGCGGTCTGCTTCAATGATAGTCTGTGCCACAGATTTCATAAGATTTCCCTCCGTATCCCGGGGCAGGATCTCCCCGGAACTCTTCTCTGCGCTGTTTTTTATCTTCGCGCTTTTGTTTCTTTCCATAAATTATACCACTTGACGTGATTTTCTACAAGCAATTCGACCTTTCTTTGGCAAATTTGCCAAAAGGCATTCCATTTTCTCCCGCTTTTGCACTCAATACCCTAACTTTTTGAGGCAACGGCGACGACTGCAGCGGAGCCGACCGCTGCCAGCGGCAGATGAAGGGAGGCGAGGCTGGGGCAGCCTTCTGCTTTTCAAGGCCCCGCCCAAGGGGCCGAAGAAAAGCAGCAAAGGCAACCCGAGCGCCAGCGGCGGAAACAGGGAGGAGCTGTTGGGGCCGCGGCCAGCAGGATGCAAGCGACAGCGCGGCAGACGCCGGGAGCCGCAACCCGGTCACCGTATCTGAGGAGAAAGCTTCCACCGTGCCTGCCCGCACTGCTGTCTCGACATTTCCCCCGATCTGCGCTATACTTATTATATATTTGCATTTTACCCGTTCTTTGCGCAAAGAGCGGTATTTTCTTTGATTTCCGAAAGTGAGGTATCTCTTCATGCCGTCTTCCCCCCGCACCGCATCCGACGCCGCCGAGCTGGAGCGCAGCAGGCTCCAGTTCGAGAAAATGACCCAGACCCCCGTGCCGAAGCTCATTCTCGGCCTTGCGGCCCCCACCATCCTGAGTATGCTCATCACCAGCATCTACAATCTGGCCGACACCTTCTTTGTGGGCCAGCTGTCCACCAGCGCGTCGGGCGCGGTGGGCGTCGTGTCGAGCCTGATGGCCATCATTCAGGCCCTCGGCTTCATGCTGGGCCACGGCGCGGGCGGCATCATCAGCCGCAGCCTCGGCAGCCAGGACACCCATGCGGCCACAAAGTTCGCCTCTACCAGCTTCTTCACGGCGCTGACCTTCGGCGCAGTGCTGGCCGTTCTCGGTCTCGCTGCCCTGCCCGACTTCATGATGCTGCTGGGCAGCACCGACACCATCCTGCCCCACGCCTGCGCCTACGCGCGGCCCATCCTCATCGCGGCCCCGCTCATGATGTCGAGCCTCGTGATGAACAACATCCTCCGCTACGAGGGCAAGGCCAGCTTCGCCATGATCGGCCTCGTCACCGGCGGTGTGCTCAACATCGTGCTGGACCCCGTCTTCATCTTCGGCCTCGGCATGGGGACCGGCGGCGCAGGCACGGCCACCGCCCTGAGCCAGAGCATCAGCTTCTGTATCCTGCTTTCCATGTTCCTGCGGGGCAAGACCGTCAGCCGATTCCGCATCACCCAGGTCACCCGCAGCGCCCGGGACTTCGGGCAGATCTTCTTCAACGGTGCGCCCAGCTTCGGCCGTCAGGGCCTGAACAGCATCGGCAGCATGCTGCTGAACGTCGCCGCCCGCAGCTACGGCGACGCTGCCGTGGCCGGCATGAGCATCGTGTCCCGCATCTTCCAGTTCGTGCTGTCGGTGGCGATCGGCGTCGGACAGGGCCTGCAGCCTGTGGCGGCCTTCAACTACGGCGCCCGCCGCTTTGCCCGGGTGCGGAAAGCGGCCATCTTCACCATCTCGACGGCTTTCGTCTTTATGGCGGTGCTCAACTCCCTCTGCTGGTTCAACGCCGAGCCCCTCATCCGCCTCTTCCGCGATGACCCCGAGGTCACCGCCGTGGCTCTGCCCGCCCTGCGGTATCAGTGCGTCGCCATGTTCTTACAGCCCGTCATCATCGTGACGAATATGATGTTCCAGTCCATCGGCAAGTCGGGCCGGGCCACCTTCCTCGCCTGCTGCCGTCAGGGCGTCTGTTTCATCCCGCTCATCCTCACCCTGCCCCGCATCTGGGGCCTGAGCGGCATCGAGCTGTGCCAGCCCATCGCCGATGGCCTCACCTTCTGCATCTCGGTGCCGTTCCTGCTGCCCTTCCTGAAGGAATTGAAGGAACAGGGAGACGAAGAATAAGCTTGTCATAAAACTGTAACCAGCCCCGGCCATATTTCTGCAATGAAATGTCCGGGTCTTTCGTATATACTATAGATGGGAAAGTCAAATTCTGGGAGACTGTGAGGTGTTTCTATGAAGACCACTCTGCTTCGACTCAGCCGCCGCGCCGCCTGCCTCGTGCTGGCGGGCGGGCTGCTGACGAGCTGTTCGCTGCTGCCTGCGGCGTCACCCCGGCACGAGGGGACGGCGTCCTCGCAGGCACCGCAGTATTACAGCGACGCATGGCTCAGCGACGACTCGCTCCACTACCTCTACTCTTACGCCGGGAACGGCGGCGGCACCATCCTCCGGGGCTGCAGGGTGCTCTACAAAGCCAGCAGCTCCGACAGCATCCAGCTGCTGAAGGACACCCTCACCGGCGAGACGGGCCACTACCTCGTGGCCCACTCCACCCCCGGCACGGAGGACCGCACTTCCACCCTTTACGACGCCGACGGCAATGCCGTCATGACCTTTCCCTACGCCGTGAACGCCACCCTCTCGGGCGGGCTGCTCATCCTGCGGGACGACGCCGACGTCTGGGCTTTCGAGAACGGCACCACCGGCGGCATTCGGGTGTACGACCTCGCCACAGGCGCCCAGCTTCCCGTACCCGAAACAGCGCTCGACTGTCTCGTGGTGGACGAGGGCGGCCAGCGCCTCGTCTTCAACTGCTACGACCTGCCCGAGGGCCTTACTTACGCCTACGACGACCCCGACCAGCCGCTCCACCAGTATGTCCTCATCACCGACCGGGAGGGCAATGTGCTGCTGCGGGAGGACGGCTGCACGGCCAGCTCCCTCGCATCGTACCGCGGCGGCTTTGCCGACTGGCTCGATTTGAGCTGGTTCCGCGGCTCAGACTGGGGCATCGCCCGCGAAGCCCTTTACAACGTCACCACCGGCGAACTGCTCACCGGCGAAGAGGACAGCGCCGTCTCGGCCTGCGGCGTGGGCGTCGCCTGCCTTCAGAGCCGTCAGGACAGCCGCTCCGTCCTCTACGATTTGAACAGCGGCGAGGCCGTGGAGCTGGGCCGCTTCGACTGGTGTGTGATGGACTACACGCCCGGCTGTGTCACCCTCCTCGGCAGCGATGACCCGGATAACCCCTACACCCTCATCGACCTCGCCAGCGGCGAAAAGACCGCCGTCCAGCGGAGCGACACGGACTACCACTCCGGTAATGTCGCTGTGCTGACGGCAAACAATGTCCTTAAAATCTATGACGGCACCACCGGCGCGCTGCTGACCGACGTAGAGGTGACGCCCGTCGAAGAGGGACACTATGTCAGTCTGACCGCTCTGCCCGACGGCTACGCCCTGCTGCAATACAACAGCGAGAACTACGACACCGTTGCCATCCAGACCTACGGCGGCGATGGGCTGCTCTGGTCGTCCGCCGGTGAGGCCCAGCAGTACACCTACGCCTCCTACCTCACCAACACCGCCAACGGCCCTCTGCTCACGGCCCACCGGGACAACAGCGACTCGTCGAACCTCTCCGACGTGCTGGACATGGAGGGCAATCTGCTTCTCCGCCGCCTCGGCAGCTGCTACAGCATCGACGATCTACCCGACGACTGCTTTATCGCGCGGCAGGGCTTCGACTACGGCCTGATGGACTCCACCGGCCAGTGGCTCTACCGCGAAAGCATCTTCTCCTCCCCCAGCGACGACGCTGGCGGGGGCTACCTGTACTGACACGGAGGATTTTGATATGAAAGAGATGATCTCCCGCCGCAGCTTCCTGCGCGTGATGGGCCTCGGCTTCGGGGCGGCGATGCTCACCGCCTGCAAGACCGGCACTACGGACTCCCCCGCCGACTCTCCGGCAGCGTCTGTCCCCGACCCGGACACGCCCGTCCCCTTCCTGACCGAGGACGAGTTTCCCCGCCTCGACGGCTCCACAGCCTGCATCCCCCTGATGGCCCAGATGAAGGCCGACGTCACCGGCATGGACCTTCTCGAGGCCCAGACCAGCATCACCGTCAGCACCACGGCCTATGCCTGGGAGAACTTCGGCCTCTGGTCCCGCAGCGACAGCGAGGACTACGGCGCACAGCTCCTCATCGTCTACGAGGCCCCCGAGTACGTCAAGGAAGAGCTGGCCGAGGCCGACGCAAAGCTCGAGCAGAAAGCCATCGGCCGGGACGCGCTGGTGTTCATCGTCAACGAAGAGAATCCCGTCCAGAGCCTGACCCAGCAGCAGCTGCGGGATATTTATGCGGGCCGCATCACCAACTGGAAGGACGTGGGCGGCGCAGACGCCCCCATCGTGGCGTTCCAGCGGGGCGTGGACTCGGGCAGTCAGACCCTCTTCAAAAAGCTGCTCATCGACAAGGGCGACGGCCAGCTGATGGCCGCGCCCACCGAGCTTGCCCCCGCCGACATGGGCGGCCTCGTGGACAGCATCGCCGAGTACAACAACTCCGCCAACGCCATCGGCTTTTCGGTCTACTACTACATCGACCAGATGTACTCGAAGCCCGGCCTCCGCCTGCTGGCCGTGGATGGCGTGACCCCCGGCAATGACACCATCGCCGATGAGAGCTACCCGCTCTGCAACGAGTTCTACGCAGTTGTCCACGCGGACGCCGCCCCCGACAGCCCCCAGCGGAAGGTCTACGACTGGCTGGATACCGACGAGGGACGCAGGTGCATCGAGAAGGCGGGGTATGTAGCCCTCTCAGTCACGCCGCAGGCGTGACAGCTCCCCCAGAGGGGGAGCCATTGGCAGGCCGGACAGCTCAAAGCTGACTGCTGAAAGCTTAATATAACGCAAAAAATAGTGCCCTGCTACAGAGATCAGCAGCAGCTTGACAAGGATATTGTTCCGAAGCTGCTGCCCTCTATAGCAGGGCACTGCTGTTTTCAAGATAAAGAAACTTCACTCATTCAGCGTGGGCCTACCCGGCTCGCCAGTGCCTCTCCCTCTGGGAGAGGTGTCACCGAAGGTGACGGAGAGGGCTACACCACCAAACACCACAGCGGCGTCGTGATGAGCGACAGCACCGTGGAGATGGCCGTACACTTGCTGGCGAAGGTGGAGTCTGCGCCGTACTTCTCGGCAAGGATAGTGGTGGTGCCGCCCATCGGCATACCGGCCAGAACGACGGCCACGCCGGTGGCCAGCTGGCCCACATGGGCCGCGCGGCATCCCACCAGCACCACCAGCGGCATCAGGAAGAGCCGGATGATGCAGTAGATGATGGCGTCCTTGTCCAGCAGCGGGTGAAGGTCGCGGCTGCCGATGATGGCCCCGATGAGGAACATCGACATGGTCATGTTGCAGCTGCTGGTACACTGGACAGCCTTGCCGAGGAAGGTGGGCAGCTGCCACTGGGTCAGCATGATGACCATGCCCACGAACACCGACGCGATGCAGGGGTGGGTGATGGTCTTGCGGAGCACTGCGAGGCGGTGCTTTTTCCTTTCCTCGGGCGTGGCGGGGGCGGCGTCCTGCATGAAGTAGGACACGCCCACCGACCACATCACGATGCGCTGGGGGATGAGGTAGAACGACGTCAGCAGCAACCCCACCCCGCCGAAGAGCCCCTCCGCCAGCGGGCTTCCGAGGAAGCCCGCGTTGGAGCAGACCGTGCCGTACTGCATGACGGCCTTCCGCGCGAAGGGGTAGCGGTTGTAGCACACCGCGCAGACGACGCCGTAGAGCACCTGCAATAAAATCGACAGGATGAGGATGTCCCGGGTGCTGCGGAAAATTTCCGCGTTGAACTCGATGCGGAACGACTGGATGATGTTTGCAGGCAGGATGATGAAGAGCAGCAGGTCGGTCAGACAGGCGCGGCCCTGGTCGGTGATGAGCTTTTTCTTTGCCAGAAAAACGCCGGTGGCCAGCAGAAGCATCATCTGCGCCTGCAGGTCCAGCATGGTGGAAAATTCGGGCATGGTATCCCCTTTCATTTGGACGTTCTTTGCTTAGCTGAACCAATTATAATCGCGTGATGAGCCGATTTCAATACCCGCGCCCCGCCGGGCGGCATGATTTTTCTGCATACCTTGCAGAAAAAGAGGCCAAGACCCATTCTGTCAGGTCTTGGCCTCTTTCCTGTTTCCTTTATAGGCCGAACAAATCGGCGTGTGTGCCGGTGCGGTACAAATACAACTCCGTATCTGTCTGGTAGTAGATCAGCAGCCAATCCGGCTGTATATGACATTCCCTATGGGGAATGTAGCTACCCGTCAAGCTGTGATCTCTATTCTGTGGCGGGAGCTGTTCAGGAACGGCCAGTACATTGACGACCTGCTGAAGCAAAGCCATATTGTAATGCCGCTTCTGGCACACTTTCAAATCTTTCTTAAATCTAGTGGAGTATTTTATTTCAAGCACTTTCATCCTCCAGCAACGAGCTGATCAGATTTTCAACCGGCCCGTTGTAGGTATGACCGCCGCCGTTGTCCAGTTCTTCAAAGGCTTCCAGCGTGTCGGCATTCGGTGTTTCACTTTCATCCGGAATAGCAGCCCCCTGCAAGTAGGCAATAACATACAGCAGCTTGTTTTCCGGCACTTGGTCAATCAAGCTCTTCGCCAATTCTCTTGTACTCATAACACACCCATCCTTTCGTGTAAAGTTTCAGGCTTATAAGTATTATAGCACTTTTTTTCTTTATTGAACAGTCCTGCGTACCTTTTCCCAAAAAGCAAAAGCCCCACGACACACGCCGCTTTTCAGCGGTATATCGTAGGACTTTTTGGAGCTGGTGACAGGAGTTGAACCTGCAACCCACTGATTACAAATCAGTTGCGCTGCCATTGCGCCACACCAGCGAGTATCGTTTGCACAGGGTACTTTAGTAGAATACCAGAAACCTCCCCGCTTGTCAATATCTTTGTCTGCCCCGGCCACCGACGCCGACAATGCCATCCGAAGCCGCGATGGCAAAAAGCTGCTGGACGAGGTCATCCACCTCATGGATAAAAACAACAAGCTGGGCCTCGTGAAGCTCATAGAGAACGGCGAGAACGTCAAAACGCTGCACTTCCACCCTCTCCCTCTCCGATGTTGCAGCCCTCGGTGCGGACGATACGCCTTTCACCCTCAGCCACAGCGGCTCCACCGCCACCTTCACCGTGGGCGGCGCAGACCACAGCGCACTGCTGAGGTAAGCAGATCGCCATCCTCCATTCCTTCCACATAACGACCAAGGCCCCCGCAGTTCTGTTCCGGACTGCGGGGGCCTTGGCGTTTTATTCTGATAAAATCTTACTTCAGCTCCCGCTGCACGGCAGCAAAGTCCTCGAGGGTCAGGGCCTCGGGGCGGATGCGGGCGTCGAAGCCCGCCGCCTCGATGGCCGCGATGACCTTATCCTTCGGCAGGCCGAGGCCGCTGGCGATGGCGTTGGCAGCGGTCTTACGGCGCTGGCCGAAAGCGGCACGGATGAGGGCGAAGTAGCCGTCCTCGTCCTCCACCTGTACGGCGGGAGTGGGGCGGATGTCCATCCGCACCACAGCGCTGGTGACCTTCGGGGCCGGGTAGAAGCTGCCCGGCGCGGCGGTGAACATCAGCTTTGAGGTGGCGTAGTAGCTCACGGCGCAGCTGATGGCGCTGGACGCCCGGGTGCCGGGGACAGCGGCCAGACGGTCGGCGGCCTCCTTCTGCACCATGACGGTGAGGTTCTGGATGGGCAGGCGGTCGCCCAGCAGCTTCATGACGATGGGGCTGGTGATGTAGTAGGGCAGGTTGGCGCAGACAGCCACCGGCATCCCGGGGAACTCCTCCTCGATGAGGGCGCGGAGGTCTACTTTCAGAACGTCCTGCAATACCAGCTTGAAGTTCTCCACGCCCGCCATGGTCTCGGCCAGCAGGGGCGGAAGGCGCTCGTCCACCTCGATGGACACCACCTTGGCGGCGCGCTGGGCCAGCTCTTTGGTCAGCACGCCGATGCCGGGGCCGATCTCCAGCACGCCCCAGCTCTTATCGACGCCGCTGGCGTCCACGATCTTGGGCGGCAGGCCGGGATTGATGATGAAGTTCTGTCCAAAGCCCTTGGAGAGCGCGAAATCGTATTTTTCGCACAGGGTGCGGATAACGGAGAGGTCGGTCAGCTCCGGCATAGTGGTTTTCCTTTCTGTTTTTCGGTTGTCATTTGGTAACGTACATGCCAAAGCCTCTCCCTTTGGGAGCAACAGCGATGACCGCCGCCAGCGGCGGAAACAGGGAGAAGCTGTTGGGGCCGCGGCCAGCAGGATGCGAGCGACAGCGAAGCAGACGCTGGGAGCCGCAACCCGGGCAGTGGCATCGCTTGCGATGACGGAGAGGGCAAGGCCGCAGAAAAATGGCCGCTGCACAGCGATAGGCAGCGGCCTTTGTCAGAGCAAGACCATCATAGCCTTGCCCTGTTCCATTTCAGCATCCTTGCCCTCTCAGGCGCTCACGCGCCAGCTCTCCCAAAGGGAGAGCCTTTTTAAGATGCGCTTTCCGTGCTGGAAGCCTCCTGCTCCCCTTCTGCACCGGTCTCGGAGGAAGCCTCTGCCTCCCCTGCGGCCTCGCTGGAAGCGGTGCTCTCGGCTGCGGCCTCCGAAGAGGCTGCGGCAGAGTCGGCGGCGATGTCAGCGTCGTTCACGCCGCCCACGGTGGTGACACCGGTGAGCTGCTGTGCGCAGCT
>OIFE01000613.1_pt1 | contig 25570 bp, 25 predicted proteins | sample 1581921 | NCBI WGS metagenome assembly OIFE01 (sample SAMN04414075, study PRJEB24778) | human gut metagenome | material: faecal | host: Homo sapiens | reverse complement strand
AAAACCAAGAAATCAACAGTGCTATTTCTTATCTGTAATTCTTTGCTCATAAAAGTGTTCCTTTCTATATTCTCATGAATGTTACTCTTACATCTTATGGAATCCATATGTTTTAGTCCTATTCAGCTCAACCATTATCTCCAAACGTAATTTCCATCAATTCACTGGCTATCTCTTTACTCAGGACTCTCATAACACTATCATCCACCTTTGTCTTCGCTAGAAGATTGATATTACCATACCAGACAACTTCCTAATCAATAACAGCAAAAATCTTTATGATATTTTTCACTATAATTATCTCCATGATATATTGCATTAACTGTCTGTTTGTCAGTTTACAAAACACCAGAAAACGATTATTCTTCAACCATCTCAAACAAATCCATCTGCTCTGTCTTAAAATCTGACAACACCATCTTCTTCACTTCTTCGCCCTTAATGTGTTCACCTTCTACTCTCTGAACTCCTTTACGGATATTAGAATCTACCAGCTTTAACACATATATGTTGTCAAATCTGTTATATATAGAATCTCCGCCAAGACCAGATAAACATATAAGCTGTGTATTAGTCTTTTTCGCCATCTCCATAAGAGGCTTTAACAAATGTGCTGAATACGTCTGTGCAAATGGGTTATCCATTATAAGCACTTTACCTTCCTCTGCTGCCGAAAACAGATCATTCTCGTCACGCCTCATGTAACTTAACAGGCATGTAAGAATAACAAATGCTGACAGAAATCCCTCTCCACCGGAGTTAGACGAAACCTCTGCCCATGATATAGGTACTTCTTTTTCTGCTTCAATCTTATAAAGCTTTATCTTGATATTACCAATTCCGATAACATCATCATACAGATTCTTTGTTGATATTATACTTCCTATATACTCTGCAAGATTTTTGTTATTCTCTATTGTTTCAATACCATGTCTTACAACTCTTTCAAAGAATTCATGAAGCTGTATCTTATAATGTTCTTTCTCACTCTCCCAGTCAGGCACCTGGATTCTTAACATTTTGATATTTCTACCACGCACATTTATTGTTGAATTCTTATCAATCATTGCTATATTTGCGTTAACATTTTTTATGTATTCGAGAAACATTTCTTCAACATTTTTCTGCTCACTATCAATATTAGCAAGGTCAATTATCAGCTTTTCCAGCTGGCTTTCATAGGTTGCCCTGTTAATAGCATACTGCTTTGAAAGGTTTTGTGGATTGCCGACCTGAACAAGAAGGCTTTCAAATGTTTTCTTAAAATATGCATCCTGATATTCATTTTTACCAGCGATATTTCTTATCATTTCTGAAATATCATTCTGCTCTTTTGAAAGCTGTTCTTTTATTGATGAAAGTTTTCTTCTCATATCTGCCTGATATCTATCCAATTCTGTCTTCTCTATTGTCATCAAGTCTGGAATATCATTGAATATTTCAGACATTTTATCTTGTGTAACGTAAATTTTGACATCAGCATATTCAGATACACCACTTAATTTTCCTGACAGTTCATTCTTTCTTGCTTCAAGATTACCTATTTCTTTTCTTATGATACCAATATCATGCTTCCTAAGATTAATTCTCTTATCAAATTCAGTATCTACAATTGTTTCTTTTGGCAATAGTTCCTTGTATCCTGTCTGTTCATTGAGTCTTCTGAAGCCATATTCAATATCTTTATTGATTCCTGCAAGAACACCTGCAAGCTTATCATTACTCTCAATAGCCGCATTCAGGCTGACACCATTCTTCTTAATCTGCTCTTCCAGCTGGTCATACTGCTCTTCTGAACAATAAATATTTTTATATTCTTCCTCTGCAATATGTTTATCATTTTTTTTAGCAAGATCTTTTTCCTTAGTTGTCACCCTGACTGTCAGCTTCTTTAATCTGCCATTAAGTTCATCAATGGAGTCTGATACCACCTTTGTAAGAGCATAATATTTAGCCTCGTATTCCTCCGGTACAATGTTACTATCAGATTCTGTGCAGTTATTCTCTTTATATATCTTGAATTCTTCAATTTTTATCTTATTACTGTCTATAATTTCTTTAAGTTTTGCTCTTTTAGATTTGAGATTCATTAATTCATCCCTATTTGTAGCAATTTCATTATCAAAACTCCTGTTTTTATTTTCCAGCTCCTTAAGTTCGTTTTGAAGACGTATCAGTGACTTAAGATTCATATTGTAAAGCTTATACTTTTCACATAATTTATCAAACTCATCTGATCTTATATTATAATTGGTTATTATATTTTCACTACTGCGTATACTTCTGTTGTTTTCCTCATATTCCGCAGATATTGAATCTTTTTCACTCCTTATCTGTGCCTGTCTCTGTTTTAACTGTGCCTCTTCTTCATTACACTCACTGACTTTCTTCTTAGCAGAGGCGACTGCATCCATTGAAAATGTCTGTTCTTCAATTCCGATTCTGTATTTGTTATATGTTTCTATATCATTGTTTTTAGCCTGCAACTTGTCAGTCAGATTACTGATTCTGTCCTGAATTTCTTCAAGCATTTTATCAAGTTCAGCTTTATCAAGCAGGTGATTATTAAACATTATAAAGAAATGCACATTGCCATATGTCGTAATATTTCCATTAACTGTTCCAGTTGTTTTTTCAAGATCTTCCTTAATTATTATAGGAATTGGGAAACTTGTATACAGCTTTTCGTCAATATTTCTCATACGCTCAAATGCGGTTTTTTCCATTATAACAGAATATGGAATAAACGGATTATTCTCTACAAGTCTGGCTTTATCATCCAGCTTTCTGCTGTTCTTATTAAGCCATTCCATACCATACACATACCTGATATCATTCTGCATGCAATAATTTCTTACATTATCTGGAAGTTCTATTGTCTTTCCTTCCTTTAATTGTTCATGTTGCTTCTCAAGCCCGCTCTGTGCCATGATAAGCTTTTTCTTATCAATCTCCAGCTCCTGAAGCTTATTTGCCAGACTATTAATAATAATATCCGTCCTGTCTATATCTGATTCTTTCAATCCAGCATATTTTATAACCCTTAATCTGTAACTCTTCTGCTGTTCATAATCCATAAGCAGATTGTTCTGATCTGATATCTCATGTTTTACATCACTTAATTTTCCTGCAATATCAACTTCTTCCTGGGAAAGCATTTTTGTCTTAATATCGAGCTCATTCTTTTTCTTATATAACCTTGAAAGTCTGTTGCTCTCCTCTTGTTTTTCCTCGTCAAACTCTTTCTTTCTGACCTCAAGAGTTCCCTCTTCATACAAGCCAAGAATATTTCTTTTTATATCGCAATGGAATCTTGTGTTAAATGTTTCTTCAGCATCATTGTATGAATCAACCGAATTCTGAAGGCTTCCTGTTTCCGTGCTTTTCTGTCTTATAATTTTTTCATTATCTTTCTTATCATTAATATACTTATTCAATGCATTTTCTGTGTCAGATATACTGTTATCGTTAATTTCATTTTTCTGAATGCTATTCTTAACTGCTAAAGAATAATGTTCATACAATGCATGTCCTATTTTTTCAATCTCTGCTCTGTTATTCTCTGAATCCTTTAAAAGAATATCTATCTTTTCCTCTACTTCTGCCTTTTCTGTTTTTATATCCTTCAATTCAAGATACAGCTTATTGCAGTCATACACACACTTCTGTCTTGCCAGCTTATCATTCACATATGAAAGTCTTGTTATCTCTGCTTCCTGCTGCGTTCTTTCTGATACAACTTCATCTTTGCTGTCATAATAATGATATATCTCGTATGATATTTTTTCATATATTATCTGGTTAATGATATTTTTAATATCTGCAAGTGAGTTGTTTTTTTCTTCTATGCCTGATGTTAGATCTGATATTGTATCATTCAGCTTCTTTACATATGCAGCCATCTTTGCAGTATATTCGCATTTGTCTTCATATAACGCCACATACCTGTCGATATCATCTTTAAGCGGCTTAGTATCTTCAAAATATTTCTCTACAAGCGACTTCTTTTCTATCTTTGACTGATTACTTCTGTACTGTTCTATGAACTGAAATGTAAGCTTCCTGAACTCATCTATTCTGTTCTTTTCCTGGTTAAGTTTATCTTCTATTGGCCTTAAGAACCAATTCACAACAAGTTCTTTTTCATCCTTTGAATTACTGAACAATTCCGATAGACCAGATTCCTTCTGATTTACCTTTCTTATAATACTTTCCCATTCCTTATTGTTAATCTGATACTGGCGCAATGTAGCAAAATACTGCCTTCTTCCATAACTACTGCCCATATCATAAAGTCTGAAATCTCCATTCTTATCCTTACTTATATTATCAAGCAGGTTCCTGCATTCCACAAAACCTTTTAATATTCTGCGGTTTCCCTCCTGTTTCACAACCGGAATATTATCGATATCATAACAACATGCAGCTGAATAACTTCCTGTAAATGTATACATTTCCAGTTCTTCAGCATCATTATCCTCTTTCTGGTTCTTCCTTACCATCATACCTGATATGAATCTTGTAATGTTATTATCGAGCTGCCACTCTGTCATAATAAATGTAGGTCTGTTAGACGTAAAATAGCTCTTAAACTGCCTGTCTCCAAGATCCCTGAATGATTTATTGACAAACTGGCTCATAATCATCTGCACAAGCACACTTTTTCCGCCACCATTACGCAATGAAATCAGTGTACTTTCCCCACCGAAGTCAAATGTTTCATCGTCAATCTTTATTGTATCGTGATTATATCCAAGATTTAATATTCTGATTCTTGAAATCTTACTCATCCTTTACCCCCAGTGCCTCCATTATTCTTGCGTAATTATCTTTATTTAAAATCTTGTATTCCATAATATTGTCCAGCTTGGGTGTAGTCTTTATCATCTCATCCTCCTCAACGAAGACAATCAGCCCCTGTTTTTCAAGGAATTGGCATATTACGCTGACCAGTCCCTCTTTGGTTGTCTTTGTCTTACCCTTAGTGCTGTCCTCTGCGCTTTTTAATGCTTCATAAGCTTCGCTCATTCTTTTATAATCTAATACATTTTCATATAATTCTGTATAAATATTGCTATCCTCTGCTTCACGTTCACTCTCAAGCTCAGCTCCTGCTTTCAGCTTTTCTGACACAATATTCTGTAATTCTCCAAGTTTAAGAAATTCCCTGGATTTGCATGTGCTACCCTGTCCATCATAGAATTCTGCCATTAATGTAAGAATTACAAATTGTGACAGATAATAATCTTTATCTGTAGCCTTAGACCTGCATATTTTCTGCTTAAGTTCTGCTTTGGTATATCCAAGATATTTGTTATCTATGTCTGGCATCAGATATATAGTGCTGCCGTATCGTTCTACCCTGCTGTCTGCTATCTGTGCCTGATTCTTAACAAGATTCATAACCTCTTCTCTTTCAACATATGCCCTGTATAGATTACCTGCATTACTGTCGTTGTCACTCAACGCCCCATGACACAGAAGATAATAAAATATCTTCTGACTGTATGTTATATTCTCAGCTTCGTATGCCATTCTTCTACCTCTCTTCGTATCTGAATCCTATATTAGAACATTTAAAATTCTTATAATTACCAGCTTCATCCCTTACATGTTTAAAATGTATGTACTGTCCATCTTCAATCTGATAAACATATATTTTCTTAATACTCCTGTATGCTGAATTATCCATAATTCCAAGCAGCATTTCGTTTAATATAAACCCTTCTGATGTATCCATAAGATATTCTGTCTGTTCTTTTCTTAGTTCTGAAATATCTATATCACCCTCTGTAAGAAATTCTATTATAACCTCACGGAATATCTCTGCTGTCGGAATAAGCTTTTTTCTCTCTTCTTCTGTACATTTTTCATTGAGCAGCTCCAGACTGATTTCTTTATTTTCCAACAGCTTATCAAGAATCACTGTAATACTCTGTGCATATTTACGCATTCTTTCCTGTCTTTTCAATTCCTTTTCCCTGTTAAATTCTTCTTCATCAAAATCCAGTTCCATGTCGTCATCTGTATTGTCTGATTTTTTCAATCTTTTCTGGAATTCAAGCATTTTCTCCGGATTAAATATTTTATCCGGCATATTCATAAAAAGGGGATTAAATATCTTATCTGTATTCTTAAGCAGTCCTGCATCTTTAAGAATCACATCATAAACATCACTTCTGAATGGAAACCTCTGCACAAGTGTCATATCAGCATAATTCTCAAGTTCATAATCATATAACTTTTTTAAATCGAAATGCTGTTCTAAGATTTTCTGATGTTCCTCAAGCGTTCCCGTAAGATAATGACCAATAATTTTCAGATTATTAAGATTATCTTTTTCTTTATCGGTAAACTCATCTGCATTCATCTCTTTTTCTTCAAATTCCTTAATCTTTTCGTCTATGAATTCTCTATGCATGTTAAATTTAGCACGCGTATCTGCAACCGTATTTATATTTTCTTCCATAATCTTCCTGTAATCTTCTACAGAGTACGATAGCGCATTTCTTTTAATAGTAAGGGCAGCCTCCAGTATCTTCTGACTCTGTTTCCTTAACTGGTTGAAAATATTTTTAATATCATCAACAGCCTTGTTATAATCTGCCTTCTCAAGATGAAGTTTAAACAACATTTCATTAATTGTAAGCTTAAGATTATTCTCAACCTCCATAGTTGAAAGCACCATATTATATCCTTCATCTGTAAGATAGTAGGATGTTCTCTTGACTCCACCGTCCTGATAAACAACCTTGTTGTCTATATATCTTATGTTAATATTCTTATATTCCTTGTCTTCATAGTCATATGCCTTAAAATACATGGAAACACCAGAATTTCCAAGAATCTCCTCTATTACAAATCTTGCCAGATTCTTACTTTCCTCATATCCTGCTGGTCTTTCATAATATTCGTAATTAATGTCATCAACAAATGAAGCTATGTCATCCATTGTGCAGTCTTCTTCCCTGAGCGAATACTCCATAACATACAGAAGAATACTGAAAATCATATTCATCTGCTCATCCCTTGTGTTAATTCCAAAGCTTCTCCACTTTACAACCCTGTCTATGCTGTTACCACACAGCATGGCATATCTTGCAACAAACTGCATTCGTCTTCTAAATCCCTTAAGAAAATCCTTGTCAATCATCCCCAGCTCCAATCATGTTCATTCAATATTTCCTGTGGTATGTATCTTCCCTCTCTAAGTAATTCCAACAGTTGTCTTTTTCTATCATCACTAAAATAATCCAGAAATATGTTTTCTATGTTAGTATTCTGTTTTTCCTTCGTGCATGGCATATTATGAAATCCAATCTTTTCTGCTTTATCAAGCATACATTCATATGCCGTCACAAATGGCTTAATATCAATATCTTCTCTTGAAGTATATTTCCATCTTTTCTTAACAAGATGCTCATATATTATAATTCCTTCATAATCAATATCTCCAAAATACAATAATTCATTACCGGCCTTGAAATACTCCTCAGCCCCAGCCGCATAATCAAAAAATGAATTCCATATTCCCTTTCCAGCCCCATAAACTATAGTATTAAACTTTACGCCAAGTATATCTGCCCCTGTATTTCTCAGATACCTTCTCATATCATAAAATGTGTCTTTATTCTCTATTATTATAATATTTTGTGGAAATTCCTTAGAATGTGAATAATAAGATAAAGGCTCCGAAGTATCATAGTAATTAAGCTTACTCCTGTCTATACCAAGCCTTTCACAAAACTTTACCCCGCCTTCTTTTTGAAAAAACTTTTCTCTCCTGAAAATCTCAAAACTACGCTCATTCATAGTTTCCTTAACAGATAATAATGATGAATCATATTTCAGATAATCACTCAGAAGACGCACCAGTGCTACATCCTCTTCATATCTATCTGGATGTTTTCTATAATATTCTGTATTAATTAAAGGATGCATATCGAAATCTAGCTCATTATATACACCGTCATAATTCTTTTCTTCTTCATATTTCCAGAATACTAAAGGAAGCGCTGGCTTTCTTCCATTTGTTCTTGCACTCTTAACAAGTGACAACTTTCCATCATCTATCATTTTCCTTACATATGCATATAATTCCTCATATAACATATCCGGATGTTCCTTTTCTATACTTGTCAGATATAGTTTTGATTTCTTCATAGCAGACTCCTTGCAGGTTAAAGTGCAGATTAATATACTTCGTTATATATGAAGAATAACATTTGTATGGTGGGCTTACAATATTAATTTTTAATGAATTCAAAAATACTTCCGACATCTTATGATTTGCAAGTTCACCTATGGAAATTATAATCTGCAGCTACTATTACTGCAACTAGAAACTTTTTCTTTTGATTATATGATATCTTATAGGAACTATTTCAACTCTTCTATCCATTTTCCATTTTCTTCAAAAAAGAAATATTCACTAATATTGTCACTTAAAAATACTTCCAACATCTTATCCATTCCATAAGCAAGTTTTCTCTGCTTCATTTCATCTAATGTCAGCCAGAATACATCCCCTTCTTCAGACGAAGTAACTATTCCTTCAAACTTATCTGTCTTATATAATAACACTATATATCTTGTTTCCTCATCCCTCATCCAGTCTTTTATCCCACAAAGTTTTGGTTCTGAAATTTTCAATCCAGTTTCTTCCCACACTTCGCGTATCACAGCATCTGTAAATGATTCTCCTCTTTCCACATGTCCTCCCGGAAATGTAATTCCAGAGTAATCATCATCCGTCTTATCTTGGACAAGTATCCTATTTTCACTAAACACCATACACATATTAGTCATTATCACTTTTTCTGTTCTTGCCATTCGTAATACCCTTATCCTTCATTTGCTGAATCCATATATATCATTTCAACAATACTGTTTTTTCTAAATTCAAATTTAATTTCATTTCTATATTCACAACTTGGCAAGCAGTGCATTTGTACACACAAAATGCAGTTTTGCTTGTTGGGAGCATCTCCCAACCCCTCAGAATCAATCAGAAATCTGATTGAACTCCCCGTCTGTTTCCATCCTTTCTTCACCTACATTATTTTCGCAAGTAATCAAGCCTTTTTGCCCTTTCATAAGCCAATTCCAAAAACTGACAAATATTTAAATGAGAATAATCCCAATTCATTGGTTCTAAAGTTGTAGCTCCCCGGTATCCTGTACAGGCAATTTTCTCCATAACTGTATCCCAATTAATATTGCCGTCGAATGGTAATTGATGTTGATTATGGCTACCGCCGTTATCCTGTAAATGAATTGCCATCAGCCGGTTTCCATACATTCCCAACAAATCTTCATCCGGTGCATAATTTATATGATGACAACTATCATAACAATAGCCTACATTATTTGAAGTGAATTTATTTAAAACTATTTTCAAATTTTTAATGTTACTTAAATTCTCAAAAGCAATCTGAATATTCTTTTGTTCTGCCTTGTTTATAAGTTCTGCCAACCGTCTGATTCCTGTTTGATTTAAAGGATTATTATCATTTGGCAAATGTATCACCATGGTCGGTATATCATATTCACAGCAATCCGCTACACATTGTAGATAACTTTGAAATACGCCTTCACCACTCAAATTGTCCAGTGACAGATTATTCTGCTCATGCACAGGCGCATGGATATTTTCTACAAATAAACCAGCTCTTCTGGCTAATCTTACATCCTCTTGATAACCGTCTCCTCTGCCAAACTGATTGCTCCACCACAACATTACACAATCAAATCCCGATTTTCTAATCAATTTGTACCTTTCTTCAAAAGAGACATCATATCCCGAGCCATAACCAAAGCAATCATATATTCCTGTCATTTTCTATCTCCCCTCACCAATACTCAAGGTTACCTAATTTCATTATAACAAAAGCTCTCCCTGATATCTACCCGAGAGTGCCCTTGTTTCAATTCTATTCAATTCTCCATATTATTTTACTTTTGTATCGTTCTGTATTGTTACATCCGCATGTGCCGGTATCTGGGTCAGCAGATATTCAAAGTACTCATAAGGCTTTAAGTTATTAGCTTTAGCTGTCTCTGCTATGCTGTATATTATTGCTGAGGATGTAACTCCATTGATTGTATCTATCATTTCTAGTTCTTCCGGCTCATTTGCATCAAGATCAGACACTGCTTCTGCTTCATTAAAGAATACTATCTTTCCATCTACTTCCATAAAACATATCTGGTTTGTATCAGACATTTTTTCAGTCTTTCTTCCAAACCTGTTATTATTGGCAACACCAGCTGTTCCATCATTTTCTGCATCTTATCATTAAGTGCTTTCGTTTCTACTGTAAGAGTTTCCATCTGGTTCTGCAGATTAAAAAACATCTTTATAAGAAGTGTCTTATCTATGCTATTCAGTTCTTGCTCTGTATACTTAATCTCCATAACCACATACTCCTTTTCATGACATTAAGTATAGCAGAAATCGTGTTATTATGCCGCTTACGGCATTTTTCTGATTCGTCATTATGACAGTGGATAACACTTCTAAAAAGCCGGTATTTCTGGTTCTTTAGAACTATTATCCACATAAGGCAGGACACAGGGATGTATTAATTCTTTTATGTCCTGCATTTATTGGATAATCCATATATTTGCTGTCACGATTATAGCTTTAAAAACTTTTTATATTATAAAAAATCTACTTTCTGCACAATGTTTACATTAGTGTTCCAGGATTATCCTGTGACCTAATCGGGCGTTTTGCTATAATCTCAAAGCCTTTCATTAACTGTTCAAACTGATACTGCACGGTTCCTGCAAGTCCGTCTATTCCTCTCCGTAAATCCATGTAGCCGGCTGCTATAAATATGCGTTTAAAACCGGCTGCATCATTAAGCATGATTAAATGCCTCTATAAGATTTTTTATAAAATCAGGTGTAGCAGTATTAGTGATTTCAAATGTAACTCCATTGGTTTTTATTACAGCAGCTATTGTATTATCTTTAAAAGAACAGCCATCATTTTTGTTTTCACATATAGTACGTGCTACAGTTAATTCTGTGGATTATGGAGCTTCTTTAGTTACAGGAAGTTCCACAAATGTAGCTGTCTGTCTTTCAAGTGTATCAATACATGTTTCTTTGAGCTTTATCTTCCAGTAGTAATACTGGTCTTTTGATATGTTGTTTATCTCAAGCCATTGAAGTATTTTCATGCCGCTTAAGCGGCATTCTTTTATTATAGCTGCCCACTTTTTAAGATTGTGCTGTGTTTCCAGCTCCCTAGCGTTCAATAATTATAACCTCCTGAAAAATTTGTGATAATTGTACGAATTGTACAATTTGTTAAAATAGTACAACTTGTGCAACTGGATTATTATGGTTATATCAAATTTTTCGGGGGATTTGTAGGTACATGGGTTGGAGCGTTTACTTTTATAACACTTCAACCCATTTTATTGTTTTGTACCCAAATCGTACCCAACGCCATCTAAAAAATCCCTACAAAGCCAATAAATACAGGCTTTGTAGGGATTTACCTTTTTATTCAAACTCGATTTCGGCAACTATATGTCGTGTCTAGTCAAGTGTTATATTGCTATATTTTGTATAATTATTTTTGATATTCTATGTATTCTTCATCGTTTTGGAACTTTTTGCAAGCATTTTGCAATCATATTCATTATATAAAAGCTATTCCCACAAATCTAATTCCTCTATCGTATAGTTTTCTTCTCCATTTTGTATACCATTTTTTGCCTTATTATAATCTCTTTGATTTGTCGGAAATTGCGATCCCATCTCATTCGCCTGACTTATTTCGCTCTGAATTTCCTCTGCCCTTTTCATAATATCTTGTTCCGACAACATTTTATCCTTTATAAAATTTAACATAAGACTAATCTTTTTACTAATTCTCAAATACATATCTGCAACTTTTGCATTTCCCTGGGCTTGCTTTTCATAATCTCCAATTTTTTGTATACTCGCCAATATGGTTGCAATAATGGTCAATATCAGGGCAATTATTTCAGCTACTTTACTCCCTTTACCAAACACTAATGTAAGTAAAGTAGTACCCGTGATTGCATTCAAAAATATTTGTGTAAAGGATAATATTTTATAATATCTACGTTTTCTTTCAGCAGCATTGTAGTGTTTTTTCTTTTCATAAATTGCATCTGTTTTAAACTGCTTTAACTGTTTAACTATGTTATCCATTAGTTTGCCTTCCTATCATATATTCTTTTTAATTCTATCAAAATTGCTTTACACTCATTCTTAAGACCTGCATTCATTACCTTCATCAAAGTATTACCATGACAATTTCTTATCCTTTTTCCACTTCCGCAAGGACATAACAAATGGCCTCTATATGAAGAATATGCTATAAAATACACAATATCAAAAACTTGCCTCCATTCACTAACCATGAACAATTCCTTTATATATTCCAAATCTCCCATAATACCATGTGATCGCTCTCCAAATGGATATACACCATATTCCTCATAGTAAAGATATGTGTATAAGTATGGTATTATATACATTTCAACAAAACTACTTATATCTATATTCTGTGAAAAATACATCTTTAGTTCCAAATCAGAAGCCAAACACAACTGTCCATCGCTGTACCGATGTGGATATTTTATATCAATCCTATTTGATAGCTCTTTTACTACTGGTATTTGTAAAGAATGGTCCTTGAAAACTGTAATTTCCAAATTAAACTTTCCTATCATACGAATATCATTATAAATATGATCTATGCCAAGTTCTCCTGTAAAAATATATTCTTTCTCATGTTCAAAAAATATAAAATCAGGGTACTTTTCTTTCATAGTTATAATATCTCGATTATCAATTTCCATAATCTACCTTCCCCATGGTTTAGGTGTATTCATAATGACATTAGGTACCGCACTAACATAGTTTTCCAATTTTACATTCTTCTTCACATATTCTCTTCCAAAATTATTTTCCAACAATGCCACAAAATCATTATCTTCAAGCTTCATTGAATCTAAGCAATCCTTTTTCATTGCTTTTACCCATTTAAAAAATATTTCCGCCTTTTCCGGATTATCATTCCATGAATCAGCCAAGTTATCATTTGGATTGACAGGATTCATAATACACCACATGCCTTTACGTTTACGAATAATATTTTTATTTATATATTGTCTTGCAAAATCTTCTTCTTGCAATGTTTGATTATAGGAATAAATTTCAAAATCATTGGCAATTGCTTGAAGCAATTCGAACACATTCATTGATGGATTCATACCATATGCAATTTCTGCACAGATTGTAGTAATTATTGCAGAAGTTGGTTTTAAATTTTCTTTTTTGATTCTACAATAATATACATCTCTATGATGTTTTAAAATTTGTATAACACGCTGCAACGATGAACGTTCTAACCCCTCTGGTATTTCTTCAATACTATTATAAATTGTTCTACTCTTCTCAAAAAGAACTTTTTTCCTATTTTCACGATTATAATTCAAAAACGGATTATTTATTGTTTCAAACCAATTCTTATATGCTCTAGAATTACTCGTGCACCAATAATAGTTTTGTCCTTTTTTATCTGTAATCGCAACCGCAAGTTCAGCCTCTTCTCTAGACAATGCCGCATTAATCATTGATTGAACAACATCATCAGCTTCAGCAACACCAGGTACAATATCAATATTAAATCCTATACCATTAACTTCAGCATATTCCAATGTCCAACATTTATCCCACTCTTTATTCTGTAATTTTTCTTTATATACTTCCGATTTACAAAGAGTTTCTTTTATGATATTCTTCACATATTTAGCAGTCGTCTTTTCCTTTAATTTCCCAAGGCAACAAATAAAATCCAAATCATAATCCGCTTCTTTAGATTCTCTATATGGACGAACAACTGTACCTAGGCTAAAAGAACCTTGTGGAAAAATATCACATTCTAACCCTTGTTCCTGCAAATATGTACCAACGGCTTTATATTTATCCGTTGCGTTTTTATACATAGTTGGTGATATATCCAATCCTTCAATCAATTTTAATATATCCTGTTGTCTTAATTCTGTCTTTCTCATATAATTCCTCCTACTCTATTTGTTCATTAATCTCCTCAATCCACCCACTGTCATCACTCTCAAACAGCTTTATGAACTTTCTAAAATTACTGCTTCCAGTAACAGAATCATCCGAATCCAAATCTTTCACTCGTCGACTCATATCTTTGTAATTCTCTACAGTAACATACTTCATAACCTCATTGATCTGGTCTGCCCTTCCTTTGTAATTCTCTACTCCGGTATATTTCTTTATCAAAGGAGCATTCACTGGTTTTGCTGGAGATTTCAGATTTTCATCGGTCCAATGTTTAGATATAATCTGCATCGTACATGGATTACCAAATATAATCACTTCATTCGCTGCACTATCCACACCATGAAATTCATTAATTTTGCGTTTAATGTCCTCATACTGCTCGTGAGGCTTCTTCTCTGTATCACAAAATACAAGTACAAGTTCATCTGCTCCATTTTGATATCGGTCCTGATACCTCGCTGGGATATTACCATTTCCACCGGCATTTACCAATGAAATATCATATTGCTCGTTCCATACTTTTAAATTTTTTAATCGATTCAGATACTCATATTCCTCATTACCTTCACAGATAATACAAATTTTATGGTTATCAAAAAACCTAGGGAGCTTATTTGGCATCGGCATCATCCCCCTTTACACCGCTTTTAATGCTAAGCAAAGAGTTAATCAATTCTGGATCAGGTAAAGCGCCAAGTGCACCTTTCCTATATTTTTCCATAACATCTGTCGTATCTCGTACTCCCTGCTGTGCTGTAAAATCTGCAAGTGAATATACATACACACCTTCTTCATCCTTATGAACAAACCAAATCTGCTCCTTTCGGAACATTCTCTTGCAATCCATAAGGTTAATATCATGTACTGTAAATATCATCTGTGCACTTGTATTTAATTCATTATTAAACATGGCAACAATCGCTCTGGTGAGCTTAAAATGAATACTGCTGTCCAGCTCATCCACGACTAAAATTCTGCCCTGTTCAAGTGCTTCGATTACATAGCTGGCAATAGCGGCAATCTTCTTTGTTCCTGTAGAATCAAACATCATACTTGGTACATGGACTCCTTTATATGTGGATACCAATCTAATTTGATCCATAATATTCTCCGGAATATCAAGCACTTTCTCATCTGGTTTTTCATCCCCTTCACCAGTTTTCAGTTGTATCTTATCCATATCCACATATTCAAAGTTATCCATATACAGGTCTGCATTTTTTATAAACTCTACAACCTTTTGCTGTAACTGATTCTTATTTTTCATGAGTTCAATTGTATGTTGCATAGGTATGTTATTCATATTGATGACATCAATTTTTTCTGCAAATCCGACAAGAATCTGCTTCATCTCGTTAACATGTTCAAATTTACTTGTATCTACTACATAGCATAGCAAATTATTTTTAGATACTACCGACATCATAGTCTGCACAGTTTCATCAATGCATTCATATATTTCACTAATGGTATCCTTTTTCAACCAGCAAACTTCTTTTTCATTGTTATATTGATCTTTGAATATCTCAGAAAATGATTCATATATATATTCTTCTTTTTCTGTATCATACTTAAAATCATAAGAAAACTTTCTTCCAGATGCCATAAATGTAACACCTAACTCGCATACATCACTATCAGTAAATATATTTGTCATCAGTCCATTCTTCTTATTTAAAAGTACATTTCTTATTGCTCTAATACACTTGATTAGACATGTTTTTCCAGCATTGTTTGGTCCATATATTCCTACTGTTTTAAGCACATTAAAATTATTCTCCTGATGAACGTTTGCTCCAAATTTTTTATTTCGCATATCTGCTTTCATCGAAAATGTAATATCATCCTCAAATGCATAACAGTTTTTTGCTCTTACCTCTATAATCATGGCTCATTCCTCCAAGTCACTTTTCCTATTTACTTATCATTATTATATCATCAAGTATTTTTTATGCAACTTTTTTTCACAAAAAATATTTATTTTTACAATATATCATATAGCAAAAAGGCAGCCTTTCTACTGCCCCAAATCACACATACACCACCTCCCTCACTACAATCTCCTCCGCACAAGTAATAATATTATTCATCTTCCCCCACCCACATCATCTGATTCTCCGCTTTCAACTCCTCTGTCACACCTTGTTTTCCTTCATCTGCTCCACAAGCCTGTCCGGCATCTCATAGCATTCCTCATCAATCTCATGCAGATATTCATTCAGCTTTCATTCAAGCAACAGCTCCATATAATATCTATGTCTGAACTCTTTCAGATACTCACATCTCATATGTCCATACTTTCCGATATTATAATTTGTTCCCTCTGGCAACTGTAAATCCGGATAATAAATATCATCCTCTCCCAGCACATAAGTAATTCCATTCTCTACAATAACTTTCTCCAATTTTCCAATAACTTTTATCCACCGTTCTGCGATAATTCTCACACCTTAACATGAATAATAAGGTTCCCAATAAAGAAATTATTGCTCACAAACACATTCTGCATATTTGTCTCGACCTGAAAATACAATCCTGTTGCTGTCTGCTTATTATCTTTTGCTATCTGCACCAATCTCTGCTCTGCACCATTAAAAATAACTCGTTCTTCCACAACTAGTTGGACACTTTTAATTTGTAATAGCCCACCAGTCAGTGTTAATACAATAATCATAGAAAATGCTCCTTTCAAACACGTTTATTTTTTCGTGTGTCTATCTATCACTCTGTTTGACATTAATTGCAAGTTATTTTTGAAATTTTCCAAAGAAAAATTTACAGGATACCCCATGATTGGCTAATTTATGGGAAAGTCCTCTTGATTGTTGGCTTTATTCCACTCTGCCAGACGATTCACTTCATTAAGCACGTCAGCCCAATCATCCTCATAGAGATTTTGTATTGTGTACCAAATAATTGTTAACAACTTTTTTCTGTCTTTAAGTCCAAAGGCATCCGATGGCTCTAATAAAATGATTTTTGTGATATTCTTCTGAAGTTCAATATGATTGTAACCGTAAAGCTGAATCAGAAAAGTAGTTATAACGCTAACCTTATTTCTTTTTATTACTTTATTTGTTTCCTCACAATATTTGTCCAAAATATCTACTATATCAGCGTTGAAACCTTTCCCTCTCCAGCGCTCTCTTGCAATCTCAAAAAATCTATCACAAGTTCTGTCAACTAATCCCATTGCCTAACCTCCTAAAGGTAGATGAACAACAACCTTTGCTATAGTGAATAAGTTGTAATATACCCTAAAGAATTTAGCTGATTCCTCTTGTGGAACAACAAGCTCATCACTTGTAGACAATATAACTGCATTGCTTATCCCCTCTGACCTGTAATACTCTGCAATCCTCAAAATATCATCATATTTTTTTGCTGTGTTTAAAACATTCAAATCCCTGACATGGTTCTGCTCATCTCTGCTCTTTGGCTTTAGCAGAACAAAAGAATTTGGATGCTTTGCAGTAATTGTGCTTAATAACATAAAAAATCCTCCAATCGTATAATTTTTGCCCCAATCATGGGTTTGTGCTGTGTTAGCTCTCGTCTCATTTTCTGTAAACAACTTCTCAAAATCTTTCTTAAAAAGTTGCATGAACTGTTCAATTATTCGCCAGTTTTCAAAAAAGTGCAAAAAATTAGAGTCATCCGAAGATGACTCTGTACCTTTACATTATAAACTTGTAGCTTTATCGAATGTTTCTTAGAATTGCTGTACCATTATACCATAATCTATGCATATAATATAAATCAACTTTCAATATTTTTTATATACTCTCTTAACTTGCCTCTCATATCATCAGGAGTGATATGAATGTTTTTATTAAATTCTTCCTTCAAATATTTTACCAATTGTTCTGATTCCCTATAACCAAATTCATGCAATCTTTGATCCAATGAACCATAAGTAAAATAAAACAAAGAAATTAATTGACTACTATTTTGCACTAATTCAAATAACATTTCGATAGTAGTTATATCTCCTAATGAATAATTTTGTTCCACAAGAAGATATTTACTCTCATATTCTCCCAAAGCATTTCCTATATATTTTATTGGTGTGTTTGCTATCTTTTTAAATGCTTCATCATCAAGATTAAAATTCAATCGTGTTATCATATCACCATACATAAAACAACTCGCAATCGTTTCCTCTGTAACAAATGATAGATATTTTTCATTATCTTTAGCTTCTGTTATTTGTCCTGGTATATATTGAGCAAATACTTTTTCTTCACTTCTCCCTGGAGATGATTGTGAAAATCTATAAAATAAATGGTCAGTTTTTGCCAAATCCCCTAGTGTTTTGGGAAATTCTTCAGTTTCAATACCTTTAACATCAATTGTCTCTTCCATACGTTTCGCTCTTCTGAAAAATTTATTAATCATAATGCTAACCACCTCCAAAATTCCACTTAGTATTTATTTTTAGTATAACAACCTGACCATAGAAAGGCAACTGGCGTTTACCCCATACCCCATGAGTATTGGGAAACATTTATTACCCCAAAAACCACACAAAAATACAAAGACAATCACATATTTTACATCGTCCTGAAAAGTACCTATATGTGACACCTCTACCAACCAAAAGAAACATATTTTCTTAAAAATAACTGGATATACTGCTCTACCCTTTATCATACCATTTACAAATGGATAGTATTTATCTTTCCATTCACTTAACCAGTCAAGCGACTCCCATTTTATTCTTTTCCGATTAATACCATCAACAGCATACTGTACATGACTGATAAAACCTCTAAACAGTTCATCATACATCACATACTCTTTATTTATAACAAATGTATCACTAGCGATATCGCCACACAACACTTTATCTATATATTCCTTTTCATTGCCAGAAACCTTCTCATAAGGCTCATATGTAAGCAACTTAAGCATTAAATCTATCATAGAAAAAAAACTTTTCATATAAACTATAACCAATTATACTATAAGCAAGGTTGACCAACTACCGCAAAATAAAACCGAACCTGAAAAATTGGCTCTATTCCAAAACTATATCCCCACGCTCAAATACGCATGTTTCAAAGGTTTCTTGACACTATGAGTCAAAATTTAGAGCCAAATTTTACTAAATCGGAGTGAATCATCCCCATTTCATCCCCAATTCAAAATAAAAAGCCCCACAAAGCCCATAAATACAGACTTTGTAAGGCATATTCCTCTATTCAAACTCTTCGGCGGATAGTGTGAACTGGCTGTTTTTCTATGGTCTTTAATGATTTTATTATTCTTATTTTCCAAAAAATCCTCTCGTATTTATGTCACTCAAAATTTTTAGAGCCAAAATAGAGCCAAATATACCCTACTTACCCATGCAAAAAGCAATACACCTCATTTACACTTTGCTACTTTTTATAAATCCACCAATCTTCTTTTTAGCTGTTATTGTTATATCCTCCTGTTCAAGTAAATCTTCCAACATTTCAACTAATAATTTATTCTTCCTTTCTATATCGTATTGGCGTCCTATATTATCATTATCTTTTTTTATTTGTAGGTTTGCAATCATATTATCTACGTCAATATTTCCTAATAAATAATCTCCATAACAGATTAAATTCCTATCAGCTCGGCTACAGTACCCATCTTCAATTTTTTCTTTTACTTTTTTAAATAATTCTTTATACTCCTTAACATTTGATTCTTTTAATAACGTATATAAAAGCGATCCTGCATTATAATATTGAATACTAAAATCATTTTCTTTTTTAATAACTTCTAATGATTCTTTTAAACTGATTTCTGCAATAACATCTAAGGCCACTTTTTTGATATTTCTATTTTTCGATTTTACAAACCCTTTCAATGCTTCTATATCTTCAGTAGAATTGAAAATATACGCAATATTATATTCATCTCTTAAAATTTCTAATGTAAGCAATATAGAATACTCATCTAATCCTTTTAGTTTATCCCATATTTCCGTATTGCTCTCAACCAAATTCCCTGCACCAGTTAAAAGTGCAATCATTAAGTTAGCATTATCAGTATCATTTTCGCCAAACGAGTTAAATAAAACATCTTTAATATTATCCCTAAGTTTCGGACTTACCAAATATACTCCTTCTGACTGAAATCCATATTTGCACATACAATTCACAAAATCTCTTTTTTCCTTTTCATCCCCCTTTTTCCAAAGAGTATACCATTCTTCAAAAATACTATCATCACTTAATCGACTAGACAATTTACACATACACATAATAATTTTATTACTATGGTTAGTCGTTAGATTCTCTTGAATAAATTCCCACAAGCTTGCTGCTACATCAATATCCAATTGGACAGACAAAAAATAATCCCAAATACATTTCTCTAAATCACTATCCTTGCATTCTTTCAAAATTTTTAAAATTTTTTTCTGCTGTATTTTTAAACTTTTCGTTTTCCTTAAAACATTAATCGTGCTTTGAAGTATCTGTTCGTCCGTTCTATTCAGTAATTGAGTTAAACTTAACTTGATAACTGCATCATTAGGACAATATTTACAAATTTCTATTAAAGAAACCAATAGATCTATAGATATTTTTTCATCTTCTAATAATTTATTAATCAATTGAATAAAGGTATCTCTATAAAACAAAGTTCTCTCAGAATATGCAAAACTTTCAAGAAATTCAATAGTTTCATTTTCATTTTTTATATTCTCTATCTTTTCTATTACCTGCGCAGCACTTAACTTATATTCCGTAAATTCATTCTTATCATCTACTATTTCATTAATATCAAAACGCCTAATTAAAACTGGTATATTCTCATTATATTTTCTAGAAGTAGACATATCAGCATATAATTTTCCTTTTAAAAACCCGGGTAATTCACATCTCCCAACAAGAATAGGAATTGCTATAACTTTCTTACCATCTATTTCCTTATTCATTGCAATATCTAATTCTCTTTTTACCCATTCTGAATGCACTGAATTTTCTGAAATTAGTGCTATAAGAAAATCCATATGATCCAAACCATCTCTTATTTTTTCAATTAAAGAATCGCCTAATCTTATTTCTGACTCATCAATCCATACTTTTATTCCATATTTATCTAATTCTTTAGCTATTTTCCTTGCCATAGGTTTATCCTTATAATTATGGCTTATAAATACATTTATCATTTGCTGATCCTCCTATTAAGCATTCCCTGCCTATGTTTCTCTTTCCATTTCTGTTGTTTCAGTTCAACTTGACGTTGTTTCTCTGTTTTCCATTGTCCGCAGTTCACAATCTTGCGTTCCGCTTCATCTGCTCTTGCTGTACTTTTGTTCCTATCCCGATATTCTATATCTCGTTTCCATACTTCATGCTATACCCATTTAGGATTTCGACCAACTTCTTTTACATCAGTTGCCACAGCCGAACTAAATCGTAGTTAATAGTAATTTTTCAAAATGATTCGTATATCTCATAGTCTTTTAATTCTGCACCAAATATTACTCTACACAGATAACTTTCTGTCTGATACGCATTCAAGCCCCTATCCAAAATGATTCTTTAAAAAACACTGTCAACTTTGTCCATAACTATGTTTCCTTATCTTTTTTAATTCACATGGTGCTAGCACCATGTTTATATGAGCAACAAGGAAACAATCATTTTCATTTCAACACTACAAATTCCAATTTTGTCTTTTTGATTATACCACCTTCTGTCCTCACATACCACTACAAAATACAAGGCATGACAACCGCCATGCCCTACATCTTACCGTTCTAACGCCCTCTCTATCTTCCATTTCTGCCCTTTCAAATCATTCTGTTTCTCATACAAACTATTCCTCTCTTTACAAAGCTCTTTCATACGCTCCAACTGCGCCCTTACTCCCTCCCGGCAATCCGGCTCTATCTTCTTGTATTCCCCGGTCAGATTGCGGATTATATTATTGTTCTCCTTAATCTGCTCCGACAGGCATACCCAGTCTATCTGGTTTTGCACTTCCCTATCCGTTTCATAAAGGTCTGTTTCTGCCACGATTTTAGCACACAGCCGCACCGTGACTTTCTTTTCCATATCCGTCATTTTATCAATCCCATCCTTTCCTATCTGCTCATTTCAAAGGTACGTTTCGGGCGTTTATTCGTCCTTTCTGCCTGCTCCATTGCTTTTGATTGTTCCACTATCGACCGCACCTGTTCCCTGCCAAAATAATGCTCCAAACGTCCCAAATCAGACACTTTTTCCTGCAATTTGTCTATGATGCAAATGCTAATATAAGAATGTAGGAAATATGGCATATAAAAATGTCGGAAAACCTACATTCTTATTTTGTATTTTTAGGTGTATTGTTACACTTCCTTATGGAGGTGAACACTGCATGAAAAACAATCTTAAAGGAGAACTGGCAGTTATGGATAGTCTTGATACCAAGCCCAACTATGCTGCTCTGGGAAGAAAGTATGGAATGGACTGGCGGACAGTTAAAAAATACCACAATGGTTATGAAGGGAGGCCTGATAAGCGAAACAAAGGAAGTAAATTAGATGAATACAGGAATGAAATAAAAGACAAACTGGCTATCAAAAGAATTACAGTTCAGGGGGTATATCAGTTCATGTTAAAGAAATATGGTGTAAACCGAATAGGTTCATATTCAAACTTTAACAGATATGTAACTGTCAACAAACTAAAACCCAAAGCCAGAACACATGGGCATCCAAGATTTGAAAAAAATCCGAGAGAACAGGCACAGGTAGATTGGAAGGAGGATATCAGCATTACTAACATATATGGCGAGAAATTCGTTATAAACGTTCTGCATACAACACTGAAATATTCAAGATATGCCCATCTTGAAATGACCGCACAAAAAAGATTTGATGATGTTGCAAGAGGGCTTATTAATAGTTTCAGAAAGTTTGGAGGCGTTCCAAAAGAATTACTTTTTGACAACATGGCGACAGTTTCCAATACAAATGTAACACCCAAAAAGCCTACAGATTCCATCATGCAGATGGCAAAAGACTTTGGCTTTAAAGTGCGGCTGTGTAAAGCACGCTCACCGAAGACTAAAGGAACTGTAGAAGCAAGAAATAAGATAATTGACTGGATCAGGGCTTATGAAGGCGAATTCGAAACAATAGAAGAACTGGAGGTGCTTATCAGTGCAGTTAATAAAGATATGAACATATCAATTAATCAGGAAACAAAAATGTCTCCAACAGCACTTTTTTACAAAGAAAAAGAGTACCTGAAGCCGCTTCCGCATAAAAGTATCATTGACACCTATCTCACACCAAATAGATACAGAGTGTCATCTGAAGCACTTATACGCTTTAATGGCAACAGATACTCAGTTGACCCAAAGCTCATTGGCGAAGAAGTTACAGCAGACTACTTAGACAACAAGCTTTACATCTATTATAAAGGAAAACTTGTAACTATTCACGCATTAAATAATAATCCTGTCAATTATAAAAAACATCACTACGAACAGCTTATGAAAGGCAAAATCAATGATATGGACATGGAAACAGTAATTACATAAAACCAAAAGATAATGGACAGATTATTAGATAGCCGGAAAGTCACTGTGACTGAAAAAGATGCAGTAAAATCTGAGGAAGCACTTATAGCCTATATTAACCAGAGTGATTATGGGAGATGGATTATAAATAGTTATGCACATTTGTCAGACACAGATAAAGTAACTTTCAGAAAAGGCATAAATGAAGTGCTTCCCTACATTGCTGACAGGGAACTATTCATATCACACATCAAATATTCCATGAAATCAGATATGTGCAGAAATCTTGCATATGACTGTGTTATGGAAGACTGCATGCGCATGGATAATTCGCCATCAATTCTTTGCAAAGATGGATTTGAGTTCCTTTCCTTTATGATAAGCACAAAGACAAGATATATAAGGATATGGCACAAATGGCAAAAGACTGGGGATTAGATGAGCGGTGAGAAACTATACTTCCCGAAGATTCTCATAAACCAGATATGAATGTCTCCACAACCACTGAATTACCATTCGATACAGACAAGAAGGATTGATGAATACATATAACAATTTAATAAATAATCTTGAGAGTCGAGTAGACTAAGACCTCTCAATCTTAGCCCCTCACAGATCCGTACGTGCGGCTTTCCCGCATACGGCTCCTCATAGTAACATTCACTTTAATATAAGCAATAGTACGTTTTAGGCTTTGCTAATGGATAATACTTGAGCATTTCCACAAATCCATTCCATGTGTATGCCCGTCTACAACCTCTCCGATTCATGGCTTTAAACAGAAACTGCTGAACTCTATGCAAAAATGTTGTTATCTTTCGGAAATTCCATGTAACACCATAGTACCGATAGTGTCCGATTAGCTTCACATTTAATTCCTTGATTATCTCTCGCATCGGTCGATTCCGATTATCATAAATCCAATTCTTATAGGCTCTGACCTTTTGCTCAAACTTCTTTCTTGAAGTCTGTACTTTGGGTACGAAACCTCCTTTTCGGTTTTTGCTACAGTAGAAAGTAAATCCCAAAAAGTCAAATGTTTCCGGTTTATGTTCTCCTCTTGCCCTGCGATTCTGCTCTGCAAATCTTCCAAATTCAATCAGTCTGCTTTTACTACTCTCAAGTTCCAGACCAAACTTTTCCATTCGTTCTTTTAACTCTTTATAGTATCTTTCAGCTTCTGACTTATATTGAAATCCTGCAACAAAATCATCCGCAAAGTTGACAAGAAAACACTCTCCCTGCATTTTCTTCTTCACTACAAGTTTGAACCACAGCGTCAGCACATGATGCATGTATATATTCGCAAGCATCGGACTCATTACTGAGCCTTGTGCCGAACCTTCCTCTGTTGGTTCAAATTTACCTTGTTCCATTATTCCTGCTTTAAGATATTTACGTATCAGCCACAGTAAGTTCTTATCCTGTATGTTCCATTCGAGAAACTTCATCATCCACTCATGGTCGATATGGTCAAAGAACCCTTTGATGTCAGCATCTACGATATAGCTGATTTTCCCATAACTTATCCGTTGATATACCTCTTTTATCGCTTCGTGACAACCTCTGTTCGGTCTGAATCCATACATACAGTTTAGGAATCTTGGCTCATAAATAGCACCCAATATTTTCTTCACTGCCATTTGTACAATCTTATCTTCATAAGAAGCTATCCCTAATGGTCTTTTCTTTCCATTTGCTTTAGGAATGTATACCCTCAGCGATGGAAGTGGCTTAAAGGATTTGTTTTTCAGCCTTTGTACTAAATCCTTGATATTTCTGTCAAGGTTCTTCCCATACTCATCTTTGGTTACCTTGTCGATTCCGACTGCTTTGCTCCCATCTAATTCTTTATGACATTGCTTTAACATATCTTCATTTATCAAATGGTACACTGATGTAAATATAGGATGTTTTGTTGTTGCTGATATTTCAGCTATTCTTACTAATTTCGTTTCCATTATTTCCTCCGTCCCTGAGTACGGAT
>OIFE01000576.1_pt1 | contig 26752 bp, 13 predicted proteins | sample 1581921 | NCBI WGS metagenome assembly OIFE01 (sample SAMN04414075, study PRJEB24778) | human gut metagenome | material: faecal | host: Homo sapiens | reverse complement strand
TAATACAGGGGCAGATTATGGTATTGACCAAAATGCCGTAATATATGTGAACAATGTATCGGATATAATTTTTGATAATAATCCGGTGTATAGTCGAGGCTTGGGTGCATTGGTAAAAGAAGATGGACAGGTGCGAAGAAGGAATGATAAAAATGGTGGTGTATATGACGATGTAAGTGCAGTGGAGAAGTCTGTTTTGGGGAAGTCGGATAATCAAGCTTATTATTCTGGAGAGAACTTGGTGTTACAGGTCTTTACTCCGTTACAAGGAGAGGTACCTGTTTATATATATGGAATATCAGGTGTTCTTGAGTCTGTATGTGTAGGAAAATTTGTTTCTGGGAAGGCTTCTGTTTCTGTAAGGTTTGGGGCGAAAGGGCTAAAAGTTATTCAGATTCCGACTTCAGATGGTATTATTTCTATAAAATTGGTTATTTGAAAGTAATAGGACAATTTATTTTTATTCTATTTTTGATTGGAAAAGTTTTTTGTAATAATATTTTTTAATATAATGTCCAATGATAAACAGTGTATTGACAAGAATTATAGTGGTGTTTTCCTTTTTATGTTGTGTTATTTTTGGATTGCAGGCTGGTTATCAACCTGAATTTTCTACAGCTGGATTTTTTTCACTACCTAATACCGGACGTCAGGCATATTCTATGAATGTTGCTTGGAGATTCTTTAAGGGAGATATAGTGGGCGATGCCTTTGAAAAATCTTTTGATGATAGTAGCTGGTCTGTAGTATCATTGCCTCATGGTATTGAATATCTTCCTATAGAGAGTAGTGGATGTGTCAATTATCAGGGAGTTGTATGGTATCGAAAACATTTTATGCCGGAAGACGCATTGAAAGGTAAGAAATTGTTTTTGCATTTTGAAGCGATTATGGGAAAATGTAAAATATGGGTAAACGGAAGATTGGTAAAGGAACATTTTGGAGGATATTTGCCAGTTATTGCTGATATTTCTGATGATTTAAAATGGGGAGAAGATAACGTTATCGCTGTTTGGGCCGACAATAGCGATGATATTACTTTTCCGCCGGGGAAGTCGGAAGACACTCTTGATTTTACTTATATGGGAGGGATATATCGAGATTGCTGGTTGGTGGCTCATAATGATGTTTTTATTACTGATCCGAATTATGAAAGTATTGTAGCAGGAGGAGGACTGTTTGTTTATTGTGATCAAGTGAGTCCTGAAAAAGCTATTATTAATTTAAAGGCGCATATTCGCAATGCCCGTACGAAAGGTTTTAGAGGAACGGTTGAGTACGAATTGGTCCAACCGAATGGAAAGAAACTTACTCTGAAATCTCAGAAGATAAATATACCTAAATTAGAAGCCAAAACAGCGACAGAGCAGGTAGAAGTTATTGCTCCGTTATTATGGACACCAGAGACGCCGGTTTTGTATCATTTAAATGTATATATAAGAGATGGTCGAGGTACAATTGTTGATGGTTATCGTCGCCGTATAGGTATAAGGAGTATTGAGTTTAAAGGGAAAGATGGATTTTGGCTGAATGGAAAACCCTATAACAAACCGTTGATTGGAGGAAATCGCCACCAGGATTTTGCAATTGTAGGTAATGCTTTGTCTAATAATATTAATTGGCGGGATGCGAAAAAATTGAAAGATGCTGGTTTCAATGTCTTGAGATTAAGCCATTATCCCCAAGATCCTTCGTTTATGGATGCTTGTGACGAAATGGGCATATTTTTATTTGAACCTACTCCTGGTTGGCAATTTTGGAATAATGACCCTATATTTGGGAGGAGAGTAGAAGATGATATTCGACAGATGGTTCGTAGAGATAGAAATCATCCTTCATTGCTTTGTTGGGAACCCATACTGAATGAGACTGGCTTATGGGGGGAATCCCGTACGTATGATCATAAGGTACAAGGTCGTGCTGCCGAAATAGTGAAAGAAGAATATCCGTATGAGCATTGTTATCCGGCAGGTGGTCCGGAGGAGTCATTCCCTGTGTTGTATGGAGGAGTGCCTCGTCCGGATAGAGTTTATTTTACTCGCGAATATGGAGATGGTGGTAACGTGAATGATTGGCATGGGCAGAATGCTCCTAATCGTGCAAGCAGGGCATGGGGAGAAGTTCCTATGTTGATACAGGCAAAATCCTATGCTGAGGCTACAGATGGAGTATACAGGGGATTCCAAAGTTCTCCACAGCATTTGGGAGGGGCAGTATGGCATTCATTTGATACGCAAAGGGGATATCATCCCGATCCTTTTTATGGAGGAATTATGGATTTATTTCGACAACCGAAATATTCTTATTATATGTTTATGGCTCAACGTGATCCGAATAAATCAAAAGTAAATGTCGGGAGTGGGCCTATGGTATATATAGCCCATGAAATGACACCATTTTCTCCAAGTGATGTTACTGTATTCTCAAATTGTGATGAGGTGCGATTGACTGTATTTGAGGGAGGTGAACAATTTACTTATGTGAAAAATAAGAACCAAGAAAAGGGATTGCCTTCTCCTGTCATTACATTTAAAAATGCATATAGTTATGATACATATAAAGAGATATCACGAGCTAATCATTTAGATAAAGTATATATGCTTGCTGAGGGATTAATAGATGGAGAAATAGTAGCTACACATCGGGTATTTCCATCTAATCGGGCAGAGAGAGTAATTTTAACATTGGATGATGAGAATGTCGATTTAGTTGCTAACGGTTCTGATTTCGTGACGGTTGTAGCTAGTATTGCAGATAGTAAAGGAAATGTGAAGCGATTGAATAATTATCATATTCTATTTGAGGTGGAAGGAGAGGGCCGAATACTAGGAGATGCCTCTACTTTTTCCAATCCATCTCCTGTTATTTGGGGTGATGCTCCGATATTGATACAATCGACTACTTGCCCGGGTGAGATTAAGATAAAGGCAAGAGTAGCCTATGAGGGTTCTCGTGCTCCTGTTCCGGCGGAACTTGTTATTCGCAGTGTCGCAGATAAGATTCCATTGATATATGATAAAAAAGATGCAGCGCAGATAGAGACTGGTACTCCCAATCGTGTTACGGACATTTTTAATAGAGAAACGAAACAACGTAAAAGTGATGCTGATTTGATAAAGGTACATCAACAGCAGGAACATTTCCTGCAGAAATAATTTTTATAGTATTTGATATCCTTGTATCTTTGAGAAAAGTGCAAGGATATCAATACTAAAGGAATTTATTCATTATTTTTTGTAGGAATATTAACATTTTGGTTTTGTTTTCCGAAATCTTTAGGGAGCACTCCGAATTGTTTCTGGAAACATTTGGCAAAATAAGAAGAGGAATTGAAGCCGACAATGTAACAAACTTCATTGATGCGATATTCGTTGGATAAAATCAATTGTGCTGCTTTCTTTAAACGTTCGAGCTGTATAAATTCGTTAGGTGTCAGCTTTGATATACCTTTTATTTTGCGGTGTAGACTTGAGCGGCTCATGTTCATTTCTTCGGCCAAAGTGTCTATGTTAAAATTTACTTCAGCAATGTTTTTTTGAATGATATCGTTCAGTTTTTCGAGGAAAGTTTCATCTGCTTTGCTTAATGCAATGGTTTTGGATTCTACAAATGGCGATGAAGCAAAAGCTTTCCTGAGTTTTTCTTGATTGTTAAGTAAATTGTGTATACGGGCTAATAGATATTCGGTTGAGAATGGTTTTTCTATATAAGCGTCAGCACCTAATTCTATTCCTTCTATCTTTGATTGTAGGGTTGCTTTAGCTGTCAGTAATATTATGGGAATGTGGCTGAAGGTTACATCAGATTTTAATTTCCTGCAAAGTTCGAATCCATCCATTTCTGGCATCATGACATCGCTGATAATTAAATTGACAGCATTGTCTTCCAATATGTTGAGAGCTTCGATTCCATTAGATGCAGTGAGAATCGTATATTGATTTTCCAGTTGTCGGCTGACAAAAGCTTGCATTTCGGGGTCATCTTCCACAACAAGAAGAGTTATTTTAGAATCATTTGATTGGTTAAATGATGCAATACGATGGTTTTCTTGTTCGATATGAGTTTGATTAAGTTGTATTACATTTTCTTGGTGTTTGGGAAGTTCGACACAGAACGTAATATCTTGTTCTCCATTTTTTAGGTAAAGCTTGCCTTTATGGAGTTCAGCCAAGGAGCGAGCCAATGGTAATCCGATGCCAGTTCCTGCCGCCCTTTGGCCGGTTGCAGTATTTTTTATTTGGACAAAAGGTTTAAATTCTTCTTGCATTTCTTTAGGTATATCTATCCCGTCGTTGATGACTGTTATTGAAAACATGTCGGATGAGTTTTGGCAAGAAGCCAGTAATATTACTTGTATATGGCTGTTTGCATATTTGACAGCATTGTTAAAAAGATTACTAAGTATTTTTGTTAGAGCTTCTTTATCTACTGGGGCATAAAAATCTTTTTCTGGTAATGATATTTCAAAAACGAGATTATTTTGTCGTGCTGTTGGTAAAAAACGACTATATGTTTCTCTTATTAACTCAGATATATTGCTATTGACAAAATTTAGAGCAAATCCTTTAGCTTCTGTTTTCCGGAAGTCCAGTAGTTGATTAGTAAGATTTAGTAGACGTTGTGTATTTTTGTCCATGACATTCAAATCTTCTTTTACATCTTCTCCCACTTTTTCTTTTTTTAAAATATTTTCTAATGGACCTTTTATTAGTGTGAGAGGAGTTCTGATTTCATGGGCTACATTAGTAAAAAATTCGACTTTGGCTCGGTATATTTCTCTCTCTTTTTCCGATTCTAAACGTTCCATTTGTCTTTTTTGTTTATTTAGCATACGAATTTTGAAATATCGTATTGTATATATGACAGAGAGAATAAGTAATACAGAATATATTCCATATGCCAATGGAGAGAGCCAGAATGGGGGATGAATAATTATTTCTATCGTTTTTATGTTTTCATTCCATTCACCTAAGCTGTTTGCTGATTTTACACAAAAAACATATCTGCCGGGTTTTAAGTTGGTATAAGTTGCGATTGGATTGTCGGTGACAGTATACCATTCTTTATCAAATCCTTTGAGTGTGTATGACAAATGATTCATTTTTTGTGCAATATAACTTAATGCAGAAAATCGCAAAGCAAAAGAGTTCTGTTTATGATTCAGTTCAATTTTATCAGAATAGGTTATACTTTTTTCTAACGGTGAATTTTTTTCTCCAACGATAGTTTTTTTATTGAACAATAAAAAATCTGTGATAACTACAGGAGGAAAGTTTTCATTTTCAATAAATGTGTCAGGATTGAATGTTATGAATCCATTGATACATCCGAAATATATTTGATTGTTTCGAGTACAAATTCCTGAACTATAATTGAATTGGTTACTTAATAACCCGTTGGCTGTTGTAAATATTTTAAATTGATGATTTTCGGGATTGAAACGGCATAATCCTTCATTGGTCGTCATCCAGAACATACCTTTATGATCCTCTACGATACGATAGACGACATCATTAGGCAATCCATTAGAAGAGTTGTAATTTGTAAATGTTTCATTTTCGGGATTAAACAAAGAAAAACCTCCTCCTTGAGTAGTCACCCATAATCTCTTTTTGCTATCTTCGTATATGCTGATTACTTTATCATAAGGAAGACTTTTACTATCTTTATTGTTTGCACGAAAATTTTTCCATTGCTGATTGCGTGGATTGAATTTGAATAGGCCTTGGGTATAAGATGCAAACCAGAGATTTCCATTATGATCTTCAAGTATATTGTATATAAATACTCCATTAAGTTTTGAAATGCGTATGAAATCATCTGTTTCGCGATTATATTTATTTAGTCCGGTCATAGTCCCTATGTATATATCTCCTGATGATGTTTTATACATAGAGTATATATTATTGTCATTAAGAGTATTTGATGTGTTTCCTTTGACGTAATGTTTCACTATCCGATTATTTTTTAAATCAAGGAGATGTAATCCTCCTGAATAAGTTCCTATCCAGAGATAATTTCCGTCAAGACATAAAGCATGTATATTATGATAAAGCTTAGAATCACTGAAGTATGTAAATTTTCGGGTTACAGGATCGTATTTATTGAGTCCGGCATCTTCAGTTCCTATCCAGATGTATCCTTGGTTATCTTCACAGAACTCTCTTATTGTTTTCCCACTGATACTGTTATATTCAGGTAGTGGATAATATTTTTCAAAGTTTGCGTATTGTGGAGGATAGTAATCTATACCTCCAAAGTAGCTTCCTACCCAAATCCCGTTTTCTCTGTCTTTATAAATCGTATAGATAGCATTATCAGAAAGGGAATAAGGGTCATAACTATTATGTTCGAGGTGTAAATATTTTTGACTTTGGGTATTATATATGAATATACCGCTTTCACTAGCTATCCAAAGTTCATTTTCGGAATATTGCAATATGTTGCGGACAAAAATGTCTTGGGAAATATGGTTTGACGGGAGTAGATTAGTAACAGAGCGTTTGATGATATCTATTTCTTTTAGGCCGCCTTTAGCGGAGCCAACTAATATTCGGTTATGGTCTTCCGGAATGATTTTATAAATGTTATCATCTGAAAAGTGATTTATATTGTCAGCAGATGTAAAAACATTTAGGTTAGAGAAATTATTATTTGTATAATAAAGTCCGTTTCCTTGTATACCTATCCATATTGTATTTTCTCTATCTATACAAAAACTATTAATGTTGGTAGGTGAGTCATCTTTATTGACAGATATAGGATGCTGAGTTAATGTCTGATTTTTAAAGTCGAAAAAAAACATCCCTTGAAATTCTACAGCTATCCATAAGTTTCCATTTTTATCGGCTGTTATTTGATTTACGGGTTGGGTTATGTATTCTCCTTTATTACTTTTTATTTTGAGATGGCTGAATGATTCTGTTTCAGGGTGATAAATATAAATTCCAGCATCAGTACCTACCCATATATTCCCAGTATGGTCTTCACACATCGAATTGATGACGTTATTTCCTAAGCCGCAATTTATGTCTTTTGAATTTTTATGTTTAAAAGTACGAAAAGAGATACCGTCATATCTATTTAGTCCATCTTTCGTTCCAATCCAAATGAAACCAGTACTGTCTTGTAAAATGCAAAGTACAGAATTTTGGGACAACCCTTGCTCTAACCCGAGATGTTTAAAATAATACTTCCCTAAATGGGCTGCTGGAGTTATTTTATACGTGAATAAAAATAGGAAAAAGATAAGTATGTATTTACGCATAACATGAGTGTTTAAATTCATTTAAAACAAAGTTATCTATTCTGTATTTAATATACAATTCTGTGATAAAATTGTATTGTATTATGACAATATTGTGTTATTTGTATCGTTATATAATCACTTACCTTTGTAGGCGATGATTTTATATGGATGTTGAAATATGTTTGATTAATTAATAATTAAGAAATTTGGTTTTAGAAAGATTATTCTTTTTATCAAAAAACGGATTAGTTATCTGTCTATTGTACTAAAAAGGGAAAAAATATTAAAAAAGAGGAATTTCTATAATTGGAGTTCTTTTTTTAAGCTAGATAGTGAGTTTGACTTATAAATAATGTTTTTATGAAAACACAGATACTTTTAATTTCATTTTTATTATTGTCATCTTTTGTACGAGGAGAGCAGAGAGCCACAATTACTGTGGATGTTGCACATCCTGGAGCGAAAATTAGTCGACATATCTATGGGCATTTTGCGGAACATTTGGGCCGTTGTATTTATGATGGTTTTTGGATCGATTCGGCTCTTAATGTTGAAAAACATGGTAGGATACGTATGGATATAGTAAAAGCTTTAAAAGAAATAAAAGTGCCTAATCTTCGTTGGCCGGGAGGATGTTATGCTGATGAGTATCAGTGGCGTGATGGTATAGGGAATCCTAAAAATCGTCCGGTAACGATAAATAGTAATTGGGGAGGTGTGACAGAAGACAATAGTTTTGGAACACATGAATTTTTAGAATTATGCGAATTGATTGGTTGTGAGCCTTATATTTCAGCAAATATGGGGACTGGTTCTCCTGAAAGTATGAAAGATTGGATAGAATATTTAAATTATGCGGGAAAATCTGCTTTAACTAATGAACGCACGCTTAATGGTCATCCAGAACCTTATGGTGTGAGTTTTTGGGGAATTGGAAATGAAAGTTGGGGATGTGGAGGAGATATGGTTCCTGAATATTATGTCAATGAATATAGACGCTATCAATGTTATGCCCGTAATTACTCGGGTAATAATTTGAAGAAAATAGCTAGTGGACCGAATGTCGATGATTATGAGTGGATGGAAACTTGTATGCAAAAGATTCCTGCGCATATGATGTGGGGTATATCGTTACATTATTATACGATACCTACAGGAGATTGGGGGAAGAAAGGCTCGGCAACGTCTTTTGATGAAAATGAATATTTTGATACTATGAAAAGATGTTTATATATGGAGGAACTGTTAAATAGACATGAAGCTATTATGAATAAATATGATCCGCAAAAGAAGGTTTCTTTAGTTGTAGATGAGTGGGGAATTTGGACAGATGTAGAACCCGGAACTAATCCTGGCTTTTTATATCAACAAAATAGCATGAGAGATGCTTTGGTAGCAGGTACGACGTTGAATATTTTTAATAATCATTCAGATAGGGTACGTATGGCCAATCTTGCTCAGGCAATAAATGTGTTGCAATCTTTGGTGCTTACAAATAAAGAGAAAATGCTTTTGACGCCCACTTATTATATATTTGATATGTATAAAGTTCATCAGGATGCTTTGCTATTACCTACAACAATTGATGCCGGTAATTACATAAATGAGAATGAATCTATTCCCTCTTTGAATGTATCGGCGTCGAAAGATGAGAATGGATGTGTGCATGTGTCGATAGTAAATCTGCATTCAACGGAAAAGATACACACGTTGATTGACATGAAAAATGAAAAAAAGAAAGTTGTGTCGGCTAAACTTTTGACATCAAAATTATATAATGATTGTAATACTTTTGAAAATCCTTCAAAAGTGGTTCCTTTATCATATGGAGAGTATAAGGTCACAAAAGAAGGGGTAGAAGTACAATTGCCACCTTTAAGCGTGGTTGTATTGGAGATGAAATAATTTTGTCAAACTTAAAATTGGAAGAATTTTGTTGTTTCTTGGCAAAAAAATACTCTATTCTTTGATGTAAAAGAATTTAATTTGTGACAAGGAAAAACACATGATATAATTAGATACCATGTATATAAATGTATTTAATATATAAATAAAATATCAAAAACAGATTTAATGTAAAAGCTACCTTTATTACTATGAAGCATCTAAAAAAAATAAGTAAACATCTGCTGATTGCCGTATTTTTCTTACAAACAATAAATTTGTTTGCTCAGTCTAAAGTTGTCAGCGGTACAGTGACAGGTCCGGATAGAGAAGCTATTATTGGGGCCTCAGTTATGGTAAAAGGTACGACAGTGGGTACTGTTACCGATATGGACGGTAAATACACTGTTAAGGTGCCGGATGGAAAATCAGTTCTTGTTTTTTCTTACATCGGTCATGAAAAACAAGAGATTAATATTGGTGGAAAATCGATTGTTGACGTTGAATTAAAGTCTGCGTCGCAAGCTCTTGATGAAGTAGTTGTAGTTGGATATGGTACCCAACGGAAAGTTTCGTTAGTCGGATCGGTCGGTTCTGTTAAAAGTGATGATCTTATTCGAACTAAATCATCTACGACAGCTACAGCATTGGTCGGTAAGATCCCTGGTATAACAAATCGTCAGACATCAGGACAACCGGGAGCCAGTACGACATTGCAAATCCGAAATTTAGGAACTCCGTTGTATGTAATTGACGGAGTGATGAAAGATGAGGGGCAATTCAATAATATTGATATTAATGATATAGAGAGTATTTCTATACTAAAAGATGCTTCGGCTGCTATTTATGGTGTGAAGGCGGCGAATGGTGTTGTATTGGTTACTACTAAGCGTGGGAAGTTGAATCAGAAAGTTTCTGTGAATCTGAATGCTTATTATGGTTGGCAGAAATGGACTTACTTCCCTAAAGGTGCGGATGCTTATACTTTGAAACGGGCGAAAGCTGAAGGCGAAATTAATACCACCGGAACAACGTCAATAACTCAAGATGAATTAGATAAATGGAAAGCTGGATATTATAATCCTGCTACAGGGGAAGATTATCGGAGTTTTGATTGGTATGACTATTCAGTACATGCAGCTCCTCAGAGTTATGTAAATGTAAGTTCTTCAGGAGGTAGTGATAAGATTAACTATTATATGTCTTTTAGCAATCTTGATCAAGATGCAGTATTTGAAGATTTTAATTTTAATCGTAAAAATTTTCAATTAAATGCAGATGCCGTTATTAACCGTTCGTTTAAGGTCAGTGCTTCTATGAACGGTCGATTGGAGAAACGAAGTGAACCGGCTACGAATATAAATGATGTGGATAGTAAAATGAACTATCAAACATTGCGATGGGGTTTGTTGATGAATCCTTCGTATGAACGTCCGTACGCTAATGATAATCCTAATTATCCGGCATATAATGAAAATAGTTATTTGTACAATCCGGCTGCTGCAACTAAAGATATTATGGGTGAGCATACCGATATTTGGCGGGTATTTCAAGGCAATTGGGATATTACTTATACGACTCCTGTAAAGGGGCTTTCGGCTAAAGCAACCTATTCTTATTATTATGCAGGACAAACGGGAGAAAAATTTCATAAGGGCTATAATTTATATACTTATGATCGGGAAAACGATGCGTATATCGTAGCTAAAAATACCGATGAAGATAGTTTCTTGACTAAATATTTTAAAGGTGTGCAAGAAAATATGTTTCGGTTTACCATCAATTATGATAATAAGTTTGGAAAACATGCAATTAATGCGGTAGGTGCGGCCGAGGCTACCGAACGGGAAGAAAAGTGGCATTGGACGAGCCTTGCTCCTGTTGATAATAACTATGTTTCTTTATTGAAAGATGTGGGGACTAAAGATGGTACAGGTATAGATGAAACATTCTGGGAAACAGCTACTGTCGGTTTTATTGGTCGTGTCAATTATACTTATGATGACCGTTATATAGTAGAAGCTTCTGGGCGTTACGATGCGTCAAATAAATTCCCTAAAGATAAAAGATGGGGTTTCTTCCCGTCAGTATCGGCAGCATGGCGTATATCAGAAGAGTCGTTCTTCAAGAATTCGAAGATAAGTAATGTCATGTCTAATTTGAAACTGCGTGTTTCTTATGGTGAAATGGGAGATGATGATGGTAATTTACTCGGGATGAATGGTTATGAACAGTATACAGGGCTGACGTATAATTCTAATAATGCGGTGATTACTCCGAATCCCTATAACCCGGACCCGTCATCATCTTATATTAAAGGTACAACATTAAAAAATTTGCCTGTAACCAATATATCATGGATCAATACATCAATTGCCAATATCGGTTTGGATTTGGGATTCTTTAATAATAAACTGTCGGTGGAAGTTGATGCGTTTAAGAGAAGTCGTAACGGATTAGTTGCTCTTCGAGAAGATGTCAGTGCTAAAATGCCTACAGAAATGGGATTGACATTACCATCTGAGAATTTGAATTCCGATATGCATATTGGTATGGATGGTATGGTTAAATGGACAGACCAAGTAGGTGATTTTGCATATTCAGTGGGAGTGAATGCAACATTTGCTCGTCAAAAATATGGTGAAACTTATGGCCAAGCATTTGGTAATTCTTGGGATGAGTATCGGAATAAAACTTATAAACGCTGGTCAGGTATCAACTGGGCTTATGAGGTAGAAGGACGTTTTAAATCACAGGAAGAAATTGATAATTATGATAAAATCATGCAGGTAAGCGGATATGATGGAGTATCTCAATTACAAACGTTATTGCCAGGTGATTTCAAGTATAAGGATTTAAATAATGATGGCGTGATTAATGAATATGATATGCGTCCGATTGGCTATGCTGTAGGTAACAATGGTCAACAACTGTTACCGAATGTTACTTTTGGTGTAAATTTAGCCTGTAGCTGGAGAGGTTTCGACTTAGCTATAGATTTGGCCGGTGGAGGAATGATGTCATATTTTCAGGATTATGAAGTCAAATGGGCTTTCCAAAGCAGTAGCGGGAATGGTAATGTGCCGGCATATTTGATAGATGATTGCTGGCATCGGGTAGATCCGTTTAACCCTAATTCTGAATGGGTAGAAGGTCGTTATCCTGCCGTTCGTACGACGAATCATCATTCCTTAAGTAATGCTTATTGGCAGTCCGATTTTTGGTTGTATAATATGCGCTATATCCGTATAAAAAATTTAGAAATCGGCTATACATTACCAAAAAAATGGTTAGAAAAAGTTTATTTGACAAATTGTCGCGTGTATTTCAATGGTACCAATCTGTTGTCTCTTGATAATCTACATCATTTGGGACTTGACCCAGAAATGGATGAACGGAATGGTATGGGATATCCACCACACAAGGCTTTTACTCTTGGTATCAATGTCAGCTTCTAAAAAATTAATGACTTATGAAAAAAGTAACATTATATATATTTAGTTTGATTCTTTTGTTGGGGGTTACCTCTTGTAATGATTGGTTGACTCGTGAACCAAAAGATACAATGAATGACGAGCAAGTATTCTCGTCAGAGACGACGATAAACAGTTATCTTGCTGGGTTATACCAGCGGTTACCTGATGCAGGGTGTTTTGCTACAGATTTTCAGACATCTTTTGATGAAGGTATGTGGGGTGGCAATGCCATGGGAACAAATACCTTGGTGATGAGCTTCAGTTTTATGCACTATTATGATTATAATTTGATTCGTGATATTAATTATTTTATCGAAACTTTACCTAAAGAAGTTAGTAGCACGGTAGACCAGTCTCATGTAGATTATTATTTGGCAGAAGCACGTTTCATTCGGGCATATGTTTATTTTGAAATGGTCAAACGTATGGGGGGTGTTCCTTTAATCGAGAAGTTGTATACTTATGATAGTAGTATGACTGTAGACGATTTGGTAAATTTCTGTGAACCTCGAACCAGTGAAGCTGCTATGTATGATTATATAGCCAAAGAGATGGATGCTGTTATGAATGTTTTTGACTTAGGTAATGCTAAAGTCTCTACAACTCGCGCTACAAAAGGAGCTTGTTTAGCAATAAAAGCCCGTGCAATGTTGTATGCGGGTTCATTGGCAAAATATAATTCTTCGAGCGATACACCTGTAACTTTGGCAAGTGGTGCAGTTGGTATTCCTGCTTCAAGGGCAAATGAATATTATCAGAAATGTTTGGATGCTTGTGAGGATTTAATGGAGTTGAAGGTAAATGGAGCTCCTATATATGGGTTATATCAGAAAAGTTCAGATTTGACTCAAAATTTTGTTGATTTATTTCTGAAAAAGGATGATAACCCTGAAATTATTTTTGCAAGGGATTATAGTTCTGAAGGAAATACTCATACTTGGACATCCGCTAATATCCCTTATTCTCAGCGTTCTATTGCGACAGGTGGAGCTGAAGTAAATCCGGGGTTGAATCTGGTAGAAGCTTTCGAATTTATTGATAATCGGGATGGTAAATTGAAAACTCGTGTAAATGAGGATGATGCTAATTCTGACTATATTTATTATGATAATATTGGTGATATTTTTAATAATAAAGACCCTCGGATGGCCGCCACTATAATGGTGCCTGGCTCAACTTTTAATAGTAAACAATTAGACATACAAGCTGGATTGGCTATTTGGAATGAAAGTACAGGAAAATATACTTTGAGAGTTGGGGATATTACTGCCAGTGATGCATCGAAAAATTTATATGAAGGTATACAAATCACAGGAAGTGACGGCCCATCGTCGAAAGATTATTATATTACTCATACAGGTTTTTATGTTCGTAAGTTTATGGAAGAGTCTACCGCTGCTGTTGGTGGTTCGTCTACCGCATCTTGGCCCCGTTATCGTTATGCTGAAGTTTTACTTAATGCAGCGGAAGCAGCTTATGAATTGGGACTAACTGATAAAGTATATGACTACTTTAATCAGGTAAGGACTCGTGCAGTACTTAATAAAATAGAAGCTCCAACAATGGAGGATATTCGTCATGAACGTCAGGTAGAGTTCGCTTTTGAATCGCTTCGATATTTTGATGTAAAACGTTGGCGTATAGCGGATAAATTGTATGACGGATTAGCCACGACTGAAACGGCTACTATCAGTTCTTTATTTCCATACAAAGTATATCGTCCGGGCTCTGAGTATCACAATAAATACATATTTGTGAAGTCGTCGAAAGCCCCATTGTTTAATGCTCCTCGCAAATTCTCTGTAGGTAATTATTATTCGGCGTTTACAAATGATGAATTAACTAAAAATCCGAAGTTGGAGAAAAATCCATATCAGAATTAAAATCGGGGTTTAGTATTTACAAAAACAATTTTGAATTATGAAAGTACAATCGATTATAGGTTTAGGAACAATTGCTATTAGCTTATTCTTTTTTAGTGCATGCAGTACCGATAATTACGATGGGCCTGAGACTATGTTTACGGGGCGTTTGTTAGTGGGGAATGAACCGTTGCATATATATGAAAATCCAACTCAGGAAGAGTCTATGTTCCAGCTGTATCAGGATGGTTATGATAAGCATACTGCTATCTATGTACATGTAAATCAGAATGGTGAGTTTAGTGCTCGTTTGTTTAATGGAGAATATAAAATGATACCGGTTAGCCAGAAATATCTTTGGGAATGGACAGGTTGGGAAAATAAAAAAGAGGATGGAAGTCCCGATACTATTCGTTTTACTTTGAAAGGGAATAAGCAAATGGATATACAGGTAACTCCATTTTTTAAATTCAAGAATGTTAGTGCACGTATCGATGGTGAAAATGTGACTGCAGATTTTCAGGTAGAGCAGTTAAACTCTGATTATGAGGTTTCTACTGTATATTTAATGGCAAATGTAAATCGTTATTTTGGAAAATTGTCGGATTTAAGAAAGTCGACGACTAAAGTCAGTTTAGATGAAACAATGAACTTGAGCATCCCTTTGTCGTCTTATTATAGTGATTCTTATTTTAAGAATAATTATCGTAAATACATTTTTGTTCGGTTAGCTATGTTATTGAAAAAGCAATCGGGATATTATCTCTATTCCGATGTCTATCGTGTTGATATACCGGATGAAGTATACCAAAAATTTCGTCCGGGAGAATAATTGATCTATTTATAAATTATAAAATTAAATTATCATGAAAAAAGTAATTTTACCTATTTTAACTGGTGCTTTACTTTCAGTAAATGCTATGGCTCAGCAGACGGCTCCGGAAGTCGCAGATCTGAGTGGTGTTTTAACAGACAACAGTTTTAGCTGGGATTTGACATTTCCTGGTGAACCTGGAGTTAAAGGATGTGTTGGTGATTTTAATGAAGATGGTATAGATGACTTTATTTTGACTGGTCTATATTCTGAAGGGGAAACTACAAAAAGTTTTTTAAGAGTATATTTATGTCAGTCTGCAGGAGATCCTGTTTTAGCTTATAGTAATTTGGAATTTACTAAAGGCGGGAATGGTGCAATCGACTGCTACAAAAAAGCTGACGGTTCATGGATAGTTGCTATTCAGGGAGGAAATTCAGGTAACTGGACTAACCCGTTTACAGCTGCTACCTATAAATTGACAGTTGAGGGGACAACTGCAAATATGGAATTGGTAAATGACCTTGATTTTGGAGCAGGTCGGGGAGCTATTTTACTGTTCGATGCTGACGGTGATGGTAATCCTGATATTTTTCAAAATGGTTGGGTCGGCAATCAAGATTGGACAGATCAGGCCAATTTATATCTGAATGATGGGGACGACTGGTTTATGTTACAGGATGAAAGCGGTATTGTAAAGGCTTCTAATCTCTTTACTACAAAAGCCGATATTAATGGTGATGGTAAGATGGACTTAGCTTTTGCTACTCAAGGAACAGATGGAGTTGCTTACGTATATCTGAATAATGGAGACGGGACTTTCCGTGAAATACAAGTAGCCAAATATGATCAGGATGCTGTGGGTGGAACTATTCACTCTGAGGATGATAATCATCAGTTGTTATTAATTGATTTTAATAATGATGGTAAGTTAGATATTGTACTTAATCATGTGTTGGAAACAGAACCTTGGTCATATATGATGCGTCTTTTCCAGAATAATGGAGATGATACATTTACCGAAATTCAGAATACGAATGGAAAGGGAGAGACTGTTTCATTTGTAGGTGGACAACGTCCTGATTATGCTGTGGGAGATTTCAATGGAGATGGCAATATGGACTTTATTATGGGTGCAGAAAATAATGTTAGTTCTGGGTCTACTTGGGGTTGTTATACATATATTTTCTATGGTAACGGAAAAGGAGGTTTTGACCAAAAAGATATTACTGCTACAGGATTGAATGCGATGTGCAGACGTGGAAACTTTGGACGTTATTTGACAGGAGATTTTAATGGGGATGGTAAAACTGATGTTATCACTGCCGGTACAAATTATTATGCTAAAAATCCAGGTGTACAGTTATTCTTAAATGTATCTGAAGGTACAGGTACAGGAGTAGAGAATACATTAGCAAATGATAAAGTATCTGTGTGTGTGGCTGGAAATCAAATAACAGTAATAGGTGCAGCTAATGGCTCTTGTGCTGTGTATAGCATTGGTGGGCAGAAAATTGCAGAGAATATGCTTGTTTCAAATATGGAGAATTTCTCTATAGATGCTCAAGGTATTTATATTTTGAAAGTAACTACTGCAGACGGTGTTAAGACACAGAAAGTGATAATTAAATAAGCACATTATTACATTTATTCTCCAAATTAGATAAGAGGGGGAGGGGATGCTGTCCCTTTTCCCCTTTATTCATTTGAGATAATCATCTTATATACCATAGTTTATTCCCATTTTCATCTAATATACGTGTAAGGTAATTAATTATTTAATAAAATGATATTTATGAAAACACGAATTATAATTATTTTCCTATTGACATATTGTAGTGTATTTGTCAGTGCACAAACCCTTCGGAAAAATGGTTTTCTTTTTCCAGATTTTCGTAAAGGAGAAATTTTGTTTAAAAATGGAGGAATGAATCAAGCTTTACTGAATTATAATACAATAGATCAACAAATGTTTTTTGTACAAGATGGGAAAGCATTGATTATAGGCCAACCGGATATGATTCGTTCTATAATGATTGATAGTTTGAAGTTTGTTCCGATTAAAGGAGATATGTTTTATCAGGTTATTATGACCGAATCTTCACCTATTTATGTATGTAGACGATCAACATTGGTTTCCCAGGGGAAAAATACGGCATATGGAGGTAAATCGGGAACAACAGCAATTACTAATGTTTCGGGAATTTATACTTCGGGGATGTCAACCGATTTATCGGTTGGGAATGAGATGGATGCGAAGGCCGATGATCAATATTTTATTTGGCGTAACGATGAGTATATAAATGTATCTACCCGAAAACAAATAGAAAGAGCTTTTCGTAAATATAAATCTGATATAGAAGCCTATATACAGGAACATAATCCTGACTTGGAACGGGATAGAGATATAGTAGATTTGCTTAAATTTTGTATTAATAAAGCCGAATTGGTGAAATAATAAGAAATCGGATGAAAAAAAATATAATAGTAATTTTGATAGCAGGAGGAGTAGGTTTTTCTCTGTCGGCGCAGCGGATATGTGATCCATTGTTCACTGAATATCCTAATTCTGGTATTAATATGGAGGCTTTGCAAGCAAATCCTGTGAATGGTGCTGCTTATGTAGGGGATTTTAATGAAGACGGTTTATCTGACATATTAATAATGGGGCCGAATTATGAAGAAGATTCTCGCAATTATATTACATTATTGGCAAATAATGAAGGAAAGTCTTTTACCCGAAATGTATTATCTATGAGTGGAGTATCTTCGGGATTGGCGAATGGAAGTATTACTGCAACTCGTGTGGATTCGAAGAAATATTTAGTTGCATTGCAAGGTGGAACGACTTCTCCGGCAACAGCATCTAATTCAAAAGCAATGGTTGGATTGCTGCAATATGTAACTTCTTCTCGAGTGAAATTTACTAAATTGCAGGAGCTTGATTATGGTCTATATAAAGGGGATATTCTATTTATTGATTTAAATAAAGATGGAGCTCCGGATATTGTTCAGTTTGGTGGGGGTAAAAAGGTTTATGCCTATTTGAATGATGGAAATAATACTTTTACTTTGTCTACGGAAGTTGCAGGATTGAAAGGAACGGTAGATGGCAAAGCCGTGGTATGTGATGTGAATAACGATGGTATAGATGATATTTTGTCTGTCGATCAACAGAATGGTTTGATGGTATATCTCAATAGTGGTAATAATAGCTTTACGGCCACGAAGGTTTCTTCTCGATATTCATTTAAGCGTTCCCCCAGAATAGCAACAGGTGATTTTGATAAAGATGGCAATGTGGATATTGTTGCTTTCGATACGGATGGTATGACAGGAAAGAATTCTGTTGCATTTTTTTATGGAAAGGGTGATGGTGAGTTTGAAGAAACCTCTGAAAATAAATTTGAAGGAGTTGATGCCGCAGCTGTTGCTGTAGCGGATTTTAATAATGATGGGAATTTGGATGTATTGTATTCCGGTTGTAATTATAAAGTAAATAGTGAAGATGAGAAAGGAGATTATACAGCAAAGGCTTATATTTTGCTGGGAGATGGAAATCGTAATTTTGCATCTCAAGTAAAATCTACCCCTAAAGGCTATAATCCTGATATATTTACACTATCACCTATTTTGAAAGGATGTTATTTGACTGGGAATTTTGATGGTGATGGAAAACCTGATATTTTAGCTCTTGGTACTTTAGGAAATACTATTGCGGGGAAGACGACTCGACAAGCTGATCTTTTCTATTCATCTGCTTCTGCTGATTTTGGTACGCCAATAGAAGATGTGATACCTAATAAATGGACCTCGTTTCCTTATTCTCAAGTACGATTGACAGATAGCCGGGTAAAACAAGCTATGGATAAAGAGATGGCCTACCTTAGATCTTTGGAGGTAAATCGTCTTTTTGCTAATACATTAAAATACAATAAGGGAGATAATTCATATCAATGTTATGGCGGCTGGGAAGAGGGTGGTTATGGGAATTCATTCGCTCATTACCTTTCGGCTGTTTCTATGGCTTATGCAGCTACTGGTGATACAGAGATGTTGGAACGGGCTAATCAATGTGTAGATATTATGGCTGATTGTCAGGATGTAATGGGAGATGGTTTGTTTTCGTTTGCAGATGGTACCACCTGGAGTTTTGATAAAGTAGCGAAAGCTAAAAATGTAGAGCTTGGAAAGTGGGATGAGAATGGTCATCCGTGGGATATGAATGGTCAAGGTATTTTTCTTTATGGACATCATAAAGTATTTGCTTGCTTAAGAGATGCTTATATATATACAGGAAATGAAAAAGCGAGAATTTCTTTTCTGAAATTATGTGATTGGGTATTAGGTTGGATTCAAAATTTTGATGAAACCAATATGCAAAAGATATTGGAAACAGAACACGGAGGTATGGTTGAGGTTTTGACCGATGCATACACTTTAAGTGGAAAGCAAAAATATTTAGATGGAGCTACTCGTTTTCTGAGAAAAAATTTTCTTGATGCTATGAGTAATAATCGAGATGATTTATCGGGTCGTCATTCTAATTTCCATATACCGATGGCTTTAGGATCAGCAGTGTATTATCGTATGACAGGAAATGAGACTAACCGACTGACTGCTCATAATTTTTTCCATATTGTACATGATCACCATACCCTTTGTAATGGAGGTAATGGTAATAATGAAAGGTTTGGTACCCCTAACCTGTTGTCTTATCGTTTGGGAATGCGGGGACCAGAAACCTGCAGCAGTTACAATATGTTGAAATTGGCCAAAGAATTATTTTGTCAAGAGGGGAGTGCAGACTATATGGATTATTATGAAAGAACCTTATATAATCATATTTTGGCAACTTTATCGACACACAGTGATGCAGGAGTCTGTTATTATACCAGTTTGAAAGCTGGAACATTCCGTATGTATGATAATCTTTATAATAGTTTTTGGTGTTGTGTTGGTACAGGAATGGAAAGCCATGTAAAGTATGTAGATGCGATTTATTTTCATAAAGATGATGAGCTGATGGTAAATCTATACATTCCATCTACTCTTTCTTGGAAAGAAAAAGGCTTGAAATTATCGATGGAGACCACATTTCCTGAATCAGATATAATAAAATTGAAAGTAACAGAAAACGAATCTTTTAATGGAAAGTTGTCTTTCCGTTATCCGTCGTGGGCTGAAGAAGGGAGTTTACAGATAAAAGTAAATGGTTCGCAGCAGAAAGTTTTAGCAAAGCCTGGACAATTAGCATCTATCGATGGCAGTTGGAGTGCTGGTACAGAAATAGAAATAACTTTACCTTGTCGTCTTCGTTTAGAAGATATTCCTGATGATGTAAATGTTTCTGCATTGTTTTATGGACCTGTACTATTGGCCGGAGATATGGGAGAAGTGGGGCAATTGGATGTTGGAGGATCTGTTCCCTCTGAAACGATTGCTAATCCTGCACCGGAGGCCTATTTTTTAGATTTAAAAGCATCTCGTTCTCAGTTGGATAAATGGATTGAACGGGGAGAAGGATTGACTTTTACAACAAAAGGTTTAGCTCATAATTATACTTTGCAACCTTTTTATGATATTCATCATCGACGCTATTCGGTATATTGGAAAGTAGGAGATGATGTAGATATAGAAAAAAGTAGAGAATTGGTTCCTGACTATGTACTGACTGGAGTTACAGAGAGTGAAATGGAACATAATGTGACTTCGTCGGGTTCGAATACGGGTACTGCTGATTTTTCTTTTTGGGGACCGACCTATAATCGCTTTCGGGATGCTTCAGCTGCTGGTTTTATTTCCTATACATTGAACTTGTTGCCCGAAGAATTACCTCAAGACAAACAATATTATTTGCAATTGACTTATTTTGGAGATGAGCCTGATGGTTATGGCAATTTTAAAATCTATGTAGATGGGACAGAGATAGCTTCTGTTGGCAGCATTACTCGCTTAGCACGACTTGACTTTGCACAGCGATATTATCCGATACCTCGTAATTGTACAGATGGAAAACAAAAGATAACGGTGAAATTTAGTGATGGAAGATTGTCATTGTATGGTGTAAAATTAACAACGACAGATAATTTAGTGGAAGCAAAAAAGGATGGAGAAAATACTCCATCTGCGATATTTTCAGAAAAAATAGCTGATTCAAAATCTATTTGGTATAATAATGGGACATTACATATAGTTGCAGATTCTGATTCTACAGTTCGATTGTTTAATTCCCATGGTCAGATTATTTGGATGAATAATAACCAGAAAGGTCATACTGCTCATTCGCTGGATTTACCGAAGGGAACATATGTCGTTCAGTGTAATTTATCTAAAGAAATAATTCGAAAGAAGATTATTATTTAGGAATATAAGGAAAAATGTAAGAAAGGTGAGTATTGAAAGTATTCACCTTTTTTATTTAATAGCTGAGTCTTTATCAATTTTTGATGTGCTTTTGAGCCATCCGGGAACGATAATTGTTCCTAAAAGAAGATACATATAATAAGTGATAATACGCCAGATAAAAGCAACAACAAGCGCCATGCCTGTTACTGTAAAGAAGTCAGAGTAGTATTCTTTAAACATGAATTCGCTTAGTCCGCTACCTCCAGGAGTAGGGCTGATGCCCATGAGTATCCATAAAACAAATTGCCGAGCAAAAGCTAAAAAGTAATTGCCGGAAGAGTTAAATGCCAATAATAGTGCAACTACTACCAAGTATCTGGATACCCATGAAAATATGGTCAGAATAAATGCTTTATTCCAAAAAGAGATGGGGCGTTTACTGATTTCATGAGAACTGTTTTCTAAATTATCGGCCAAATTGTATATAGGGATACACCATTTTTTTAGGAATCTTAGAGAGAATAATTTTCGAAGAAGATTGCCTATCCAGTGGGGTTTATGAAAAAGAGCTATATATAACATTAAGGTCCATAAGGCGATGGCTGAGTAGATAATGAAAAATAGAATTTTAGCACTTGAAGTAATAATAGTGGTATTACTGAAAAGAATATTGAAGGGGAATAAAAGCAATATTAATAAAGTAGCAATAACTAAGAATAATTCATCAAGAAAGAGGCAAGTTATCATAAGGGCTGTACTCCTTCCTGCTTCGATCCCTTCTCGGTTCAGAAACCATACAATTAAGCTGCTGCCCCCGACGGAAGATGGAGTAACAGCTGACGTAAACTCACATAATACATTTACATTAAATGCTTGTTTCCAACTAAGTTGTTTATCTGTAATATATCTATATCTCCATATTAATCCTACGTCACGGCTAAACATGAAAAATATTGCCAGAAGGATATAAAATGCAGTTTGCCATGTAAATTTAATGTCTTTTAATAAAGCTGGATTAAATTCACGATAAAACATTATAGTGATGACTGATAATCCGATAATGACAGGTAAAAGGATATATCCAGTGTTATATTTTTTTATTTTGTTTGACACTATTTGGGTTATTTATGCTCTGTTCAAATCGAAAGTTGATAACGTCGTTTTAGTATAGTATCTATGTATTATATTTTGATATCGATCGGCTACTTCTTCTACAACATCTTCCCATGATCGGGCAATGGTGTGTGATGCCTGTTGTCCTACTTGATACATAATTGGGGGCTTTTGTATAATATCTATTATTTTATATGCAAATTCTTTTGGACTGTTTTTCGCAAGGAATCCATTTATAGAATCGTTTATAATTTCAGCAGATGTTGCATCCTGTATCAATAAAGAAGGTGTGTGAAGAGCAGCTGCTTCTCGAACTACGAGAGGAGCGTTGTCATATAATGATGGAAAGAGGAAAAGGTCGGCTGCTGCGTAATAATGACTCAATTGCTCTCTGTCAGTAATTGTTCCTAAGAATGTTATTTTGTGAGACAACCCTAAATCCACAACTTTCGATTGTATTTCTTTCTGAGCATACCCCGAACCGATGAAAAACATTCGGAATGGATATTCTCTGATTAGATTGAGAGATTGAATCAAAAAAATCAGATTTTTTTCTAAGATATGCTGGCCAACAAAGAGAAACATAAATTCGTTTTCTTTTATTCCCAATGAATGTCTCATGGTTAGTCTCTTTTTATTTATATCTTGTATATCAGAGAAATCGTTACCATTGTCGACAATTTCTACTTTTCCTTTGTATCCGTATTCGCGTAGAGTTTCTTCTACAGCAGCTTGGGGTATCCACACTTCATCAGCTGATTCATAAAAGTCAATAACATTTTTAAGTAGCCAATTAACTAAAGATTTATTTTTGATGACTCTTTCAAAGTCGGCTTTATATTTGGAGTGAAAAGTTGCAACTATAGGTATTTTCTTATTTTTAGCTATCCGCATGGCTAAGTTCCCTGAAGAAAAAGGACAATGGGCATGGACTAATGAGAATGAAAGCCGATGTATACGATTATGGAAAGGAAAGTCAATTCGGGGAAATCCTAATCTATAAGGCTTTCTCATGGGGATAGGAATAGAAGAGTATCTGAATATAGGATAACTTTCTCTGTTGGTTATTCCTGGAGATTTTGGGGTTACAACGCAAACGCTTCCTGTTTTCTTTTGTAACCAGTACGCATAGTTTTGTACGGTCAGAGAAACTCCATCCATGATAGGAGGAAAACAATCATTGAATAGTCCGATCATTTGTTTATATATAAATAATGTTGTATTGAATAAACAGTTGGGTATTACAATTGTTTAACATGTATGGGACAATTTTGAGAATGTACTAAAAAAAGTAATAGTAAAAACTTTATTAATTAATGAGATGTTTAATAAATATATAAAAATATGCAATATGAGAAAGTTTTTAGGATTTTGGTTATTGACGATAATATTTGTATCTTGTATCGATGATGAACATTACTCTCCTGCTGCTTCTGAAGAGAAAGATTTAGTAACACCGGAGTTAAGTGCCAGAATGGCTTCAAGTAGTATAGCTTTTACAGGGCTTTTAGAAGTATATCCTTGTTTACAGAATACATCTACGTATTATGGAAATTATAGGAGCGGACGGCAAGTAGTTATTAATGGAACATATATTATTTCTGATGGAGAGGTAAAACCAGAGATGGGGTTGCCTGTTATTTTACCTATTGGAACTTATAATATATTATATTGGGGAAAAGTCCAGTCTTCTGAACCGACGTATAATAATGTAGCAGCTTCAGATGCGCCGCTTTCTATAGGGAGTAATTTATCGCAACAATATATAGGTTTGTGGAAGCCCTCTCTTGATACCTTGTATTATCCGATTTATGATTATGTATATGCTGTAAATCCGGTGGAGATAGGAAATGAGCGTTTATCCGCTTCATTACAAAGAAAGGTCGCTGGAGTAAAGATTATTTTGACAAATAAAGATGGGAAACCTTTTGATGATGATATAATAAAGGATGTGACAGTTCACGTTGGAGGAATTTCAGAGAAAATGAATTTTTATACTGCAGAGCCGGTAAATCCGACAAAAACAGTGGGTATAAATCTTTCTTTGTCATCGGACAAAATGCAATACAGTAATGCTACGGCAATGTTGTTGCCATCTTCTGACTCTCCATTATTGCAGATATTTATTACTTTAAAAAATGGGGCAGTAAAGATATTTAAGCAAAATTTGTCGAAAGCATTTATTGCTAATGAAAAATTGACCTTAAGTCTGTCTTTGAATGAGATTTTTTCAGAAGAAAGTTCTTCTGGAGGATTCGACGTAGATCAATGGGATGAAAATCATGAGACAATAGATTTACCTCCAATTAATTAAAACAAATATGGCGAATAAAATTTTATTCGCCATATTTGTTTTGTAAAGGTTGATTTGATGATTATATAGCTTTATCTAAAGCTTGTTTTATGTCGGCAATAATATCATCAGCATTCTCGATACCTACAGAAAAGCGAATTAAATCTGGTGCTACTCCAGCTTCGATTAATTGTTTATCAGAGAGTTGCCGGTGAGTATGGCTGGCTGGATGTAGAACTGATGTACGGGCATCAGCGACATGAGTTACGATAGATGCTAATTTTAAGTTATCCATAAAACGGATTGCAATGTCTCGTCCTCCTTTTAATCCAAATGATATGACTCCACATGAACCGTTAGGCATATATTTTTTTGCAAGGGTATAATATTTATTATTTTCTAATCCACAGTAGTTTACCCAGGCTACTTTAGGATTCGATTGTAAATATTCTGCTACTTTTTGAGCATTTTCGCAATGACGTGGCATTCTGAGATGAAGAGTCTCAAGTCCTAAATTTAAGAGAAATGCGTTTTGTGGAGATTGAGAAGAGCCAAGATCTCGCATGACTTGAGCTGTTGCTTTGGTAATAAAGGCTAATTTCCCAAATTTTTTTGTATATGTAAGGCCATGGTAAGAATCGTCAGGTTCTGTAAGACCAGGAAATTTGCTGGCATGGGCATTCCAGTCAAAGTTGCCGCTGTCTACTATGGCACCTCCTACAGATGTGGCATGGCCATCCATATATTTAGTTGTCGAGTGAGTGACAATATCTGCCCCCCATTCAAATGGGCGACAATTAATAGGGGTTGCAAATGTATTGTCTACGATAAGGGGAACTCCATGATTATGAGCTATACGGGCAAATTTTTCGATATCAAGGACAGTAAGACCGGGATTGGAAATTGTCTCTCCGAATAATACTTTTGTGTTGGGTTTGAAAGCGGCAGATATTTCTTCTTCAGAAGCATCTGGATCAATAAAGGTGACCTCAATACCGAGCTTTTTCATTGTTACGCCAAATAAATTGAAAGTACCGCCATAAATGGTAGAAGAACTTATAAAGTGGTCACCAGCCGAACATATATTGAAAATAGCATAAAAATTAGCAGCCTGTCCCGAAGAAGTGAGCATCCCGGCAACCCCACCTTCAAGTGCTGCTATTTTAGCTGCAACAGCATCGCATGTAGGATTTTGGAGGCGAGTGTAAAAATAACCGTTATCCTCTAAATCAAATAAGCGGGCCATTTGTTCGCTTGTTTCGTATTTGAACGTTGTACTTTGATAGATAGGTAAAACACGAGGCTCTCCTTTTTGTGGATTCCAACCTCCTTGAATACAGATGGTTTCAGGATGAAATTTATTTTCCATATTTTATTTAATGTTTATTATGTCGTTTTTTCTGAAAATATTGATTTGAAAATACAAATGTAGTGAAATTTAAGGTAAAAGATAGTTTTTATGTTTTTGTAAATTGGAAAATAGGGATAGTACATTAAATGAAAGGGCAATAAGATTTGGTTGAAAGGCTATTGGGGTTATTGAATAATTTACTTGCAGCAATATTTCTGTAAAATTTAAACGACTTCTTATTGCAGAAAAAATTTTTATAATTATCTTTGTCCTATCATTTGGTAATGTTCTACCATTAGATGGTATCATGCGGTAGTAGCTCAGTTGGTAGAGCATCAGCTTCCCAAGCTGAGGGTCACGAG
>OIFE01000556.1_pt1 | contig 27521 bp, 19 predicted proteins | sample 1581921 | NCBI WGS metagenome assembly OIFE01 (sample SAMN04414075, study PRJEB24778) | human gut metagenome | material: faecal | host: Homo sapiens | reverse complement strand
TGTACAATTAAATTTCATCTTTACCAAAAATAGTCTTTATTTATATATTATAAATAAAAAAAGAAAATATGGTAAAACTCTTATGCAAAAAACTTCTTTTATATAGTAGCCAGCCGTTTAAACTTTCCAATAAAAAATCTGTCAGGTTCTCTTTAAATTTCCTTTCGGCCCGCGTTCCCGTTTATTTTTGTCAAATCCTGCTATTCTTCTCAGGCAAATAGAGGGACAACCCCAAAAGTAATTCTCTAAGCTACCCAACCTATGCAAAATTGAAACTGGCTCTACAAATCTTTTTTATTATAAAACTTTATTCTGAAAAAGGTTTTATCTATATTTGTAAAAGTAATCTTAAAAATAGAAAAGTCATGGCTAATAAAAGACAATTGAAAAAAGAAATCAATTACATTACCGAAGAATTAATTTCGGAATGTCTATATAATCGCTATTTTGTAACAGATTGCGATGCTCAAAAAAATGATGAAATATTGGCTAAAATCGTCTCTATGCAGGATGAATTCCTGCGTCGGGTAAATGTAACTGACGGTAAAAATAATCCCAAAATCGTAAAAAAATATTATCAAAACCTCATTGCCAGTTTTGACAAGGGTATAGAAGAAATTATCAGCGAATTTGCTGAAATGAACAAGTAAACAAATACAGTCACAGATAATAGAGCTTCTGTCCGGAAAATCATCGAAGTGATGTATTTCCTCTTTTTGTTGTACAATATCTCCCAGTTCCTCTCTCATACGGGTAGAAAGAAATGGTGATATGAGCTACCGAGAGAGTGAAATACATTCTTGTGAATAAAGTCACACTTTATCGGGGCAGAATTTTAAATTCAGTTTTTTTATGAAAAAGGCGTTGAGCCGGTTTATATTGAAGCTATTCGGGTGGAAAGTTGTCGTAGATGTCCCGGACCTGAAAAAATGTGTGATATGTGTTGCTCCTCATACCAGCAATTGGGACTTTATCATAGGGAAACTGGCGTATTTGTCTATAGGCAGATATGCCGGATTCATGATAAAAAAGAGTTGGTTTTTCTTTCCATTGAATTTGATATTCAAAGCGATGGGCGGTGTGCCCGTAGACAGGAAGCAACGTTCGGAACTGACCGACCAGATTGTGGAACAATTTAACTGTCGGGAACGATTCGGCATAGCAATCACTCCGGAGGCTACCCGAAAAAGAAACAACGATTGGAAGAAGGGATTCTATTTTATCGCCTTAAAAGCCAATGTACCTATTGTACTGGCCTATATAGATTATAAAAAGAAAGAAGTAGGATTGTCCAAAATTTTTATTCCGACCGGAAATTACGAGAGGGATATCGTGACTATAAAGGATTTTTATAAAGGCGTATCCGCCCGGAATCCTCAGAATTTTGGATTATAAAAACACTCTTTCGGTATGGATATATTGCGTGTATCATCGGTGCAATCAGATATTGTTTGGGAAAATGTTGAAGAGAATCTACACCGCAGGCAGCGGGATATAGAAAGCCTGTCGGGTAAAACTGACCTTGTCATCCTGCCGGAAATGTTTACTACGGGCTTCACGATGCATGTCGGACAATATGACCATACTATAACAGAATATACCATAGAAACGATACGGAATTGGAGTGACAGATATCGAATAGCTATTGCCGGAAGTGTCATTGCTTACGAAAATGGAGATTATTATAACAGAGGATTCTTCATCTCCCCCGACCGGGCTCCCCAATATTATGACAAAAAACATCTTTTCAGAATGGGAAGAGAAGGTGAGTTTTTTACAGCGGGAAATGAAAGGCTGATTGTACAATATCAAGGATGGAATATGGCCCTTTTCGTCTGCTATGATTTGCGTTTTCCTGTCTGGTTGCGTAATGTGGACAATGAATATGATATCTTATTGATAGTTGCCAACTGGCCTCAATCGAGGAGCTATGCTTGGAAACAATTATTGATAGCCAGAGCTATCGAAAACAGTTGTTATGTATGCGGCGTAAACCGTATCGGTGAAGACGGTACCCAATTGAAATATTCGGGCGATTCCATGATTCTCGATATGAAGGGGTATCCACTGGTTTCTGCCCGACCGGGTGAAAATGAAATTATCACTACTGAACTTTCTTTGTCGAAATTACAATCATACCGACAAAATTTTCCATTCTGGCGGGATAACGACAAATTTTTATTGCAGTGAACTGAAAATATAATCTTCCAATGAAGAATATCAGAAAAGGTATCATATAGCCTTTTTTAGTACCTATTTATGCTTTTCCCCAATGACGTCGAGGCTTTCTTTTCTTTCTCTTTCGGGGTGTTTCCCCTGTTTGTATTCGCCAAATAGCCCGCTATCTTCTTCATAAAATTTCAAAAAAAATTCTCAAAGCCTGTTCGAGTAAAAGCCAAACGGGTTCTTTCTTTCACTTCCTTCTTTCCAAACCCCACTCCATCACTTATAGTATAAAAAATGGAAGAAGCTATTTCGGAGCCGGTTGTAGGCTCCGAAATAGCTTCTTCCTATTCTATGCAATATGCATTATTTATTTTCAAACATTTTATAGAAATCTTCGGCAGAAATTTCTTTTTCATTTAATGTTACCGTATTCTTGATAGTAGCTGTAATCTTTTCTTCAACAGCACGGTCTGCCACATTGCGAGCCGTATTTTTATCTTTCAGCATATCGGCTGCATACTTGTCGAGCAAATCAGCAGGAACATTCATCATGCCATATTGGGCAAATTGTACTTGTGTCGCTTTACGAGCCATGGCACGAATATCTGCGTCTTCAACTTTGATATCGAAATTCTTAACGATTTGTTCTTTTATCAGGTGCCATTTCAAATCAGGAACCATTTTCGGATATTCTTCTTCAACAGATTCGGCTGTTCTTTTTTCTCCGGTAGCGACCAACCAACGTTTGAGGAATGCTTCCGGTAATTCAATGTCTCCTACTTTCTTCTCGATAGCGGCACGGGCATCGATAGAGAACTTATAATCGCTCTCGGGGTTCAATTGCTCAGCCAGCATTTCACGTACTTTAGCAACATATTCTTCTTCGGTCTTTACCGTATCTTTACCAAATACTTCATCGAAAAGAGTCTGTCCCATCTCTGCCGGCTTGAATCCTGTAATTCCGGTCACTTCCATTTCGAAATCACTTTTTACATTGGCTGCTTCTTCTTTAGAGATATGCAGCATAGATGCCAGCTCTACTTCAAGGCCGTTGCATGTGTTTGACGGATTAAATACTACTTTGTCACCCACTTTCACTCCGGCAAATTTCGGCTTTTCTTCCTCGTTCTTAAAATATGCAGGAGAAAGGACAGTGCTTTCAACGACAATACCCCCTTCTTTTACGTTGCCGTTCTCGTCGAGCTCAACCATCTTGCCACGAATCATGTCTTTCTCACCGGCAACCTCAACTTCTTCCTGAGTTCCGTATCTACCGGCCAACGATTCGCATTGTTTCTTTACCATATCATCATCTACTTTGATGTTATAGTAATCTATTTTGTCTTTTTTCGAAAGTTTCACTTCAATCTCAGGAGCCAAAGCAATATCAAATAAAAATTCAAAATCTTCCTGTGTATCGAAGTTTACTTCTTTCTGGTCGGCAGAAGGTAGAGGTTCGCCCAATACATTGAGTTTATTTTCTTTGATATAATTGAACAATTGTTCAGAAACCAACTTATTAATTTCTTCGATTAAAGCCGATTTTCCAAACATTTTCTTTATCATCCCAGCCGGAACCATACCTTTACGGAATCCCGGGATATTTGCTTTTTGACGATAAGCACGCAATGCTTTATCTACTTTTTCCTGATAATCCGCTTTTGCAATCTCTATTTTGATTACAGCGTTTACTTTGTCAATGTTCTGTTGTGAAACGTTCATTCTTTCGAATTATTTAATTAAAACTATTTTTTTCGTCCAAAATCATTGCCCCAAAGAAAAAAACGGCATAAAATATATATACCTTATATTCTCTTCGCACTTTTGGCAGCGCAAAAGTAATTTTATTCTTTCGATATTCAAACAGGTTTTACAATTTTATTGCAAAAACTTGACGTAATTATGTGAAAATAGTTGGAGCCGGCTTAAATTTTCCGATAAAAAAATTCTGTCAACTCTTCTTGGTATTTCCCTCCGGCCATTTTTCTTGTTTGCATTCGTCAAATAACCCGCTATTATCTTTATACAAACAAAAAAATCAACTTCAAAATAAATTTTCAACCCCAGTTCGAGCAAAACTTAAAATCAGTTCTTATCTTGAAAAAAAATTTCACTTTTGCTTGTACATCCAAATTTTATCTTTTTCTTTGTATCCGAATAAGAGCTGGTTTGCTCTATGTTGAACTCCTCATGTAATTTTACGTGAATTAATAAACTTTTTCAGACCCGCCTGTTCTAAAATTACTATTTTAATTTATTTTTTTATGAACATTTACATTGGAAACCTTAACTATCGTGTTAGGGAAGCTGACTTGCAGCAAGTGATGGAAGAGTACGGTGCCGTAGATTCTGTCAAAATCATCAAAGACCGTGAAACAGGCAAATCTAAAGGATTCGGTTTTGTCGAAATGGGAAATGATGCTCAGGCAAAGCAAGCTATTGAAGAGCTTAACGGAGCCGAATACGAAGGTCGCACCATGATTGTGAAAGAAGCTCGCCCAAGAGCTTAAGGACCTCGTTCCTCATTTGTAAGACCCTAAAGTCTATGCAAGTCTATACAGAAAAAGAAAATGACTTACTATGACTTAATAAAAAAATAAAGTGGTTCTAATTTTCTGAACCACTTATTTTTTTGAATTCAAAGACAAACGTTTATCCCGGAAAAAATTCGGATTATAGCCATAATATAAACAGTCATTTCTCTACTACGGGTGCTTCCCATTACCGACAATGTTTCCAATATAGGCTAAGAACCTATATAAAATTTTCAATAAAGGTAATTCTGTCTGGTCTTTTTTGCCTTTTTATTGGGCCTGTTTTTCCCGTTTTCATTCATCAAACAACCCGCTATAATTATAAAAACTGAAAAATATTTTCTAATTCTGTATGCTAACCTGTGCAAAATTTGGACTCTAAACATCCAATCCTTTATTTTTTTTCTGCCTCCTGTCCCGCTCCCGCTTTCTCATGTATTGTGAGATAAGAATATATACCAAGCCTCCTATTATCAATATGCCGGCTCCCCAATACAACAAGTAAATCTCTTCTATTATTTTCAAAATCTGTTTTGTTTAACAGTAAGTATTAGGATAACATCCGATATGTATGAATGTTCATTTTGTCCGAGTATAAAAATCATATACGTGACGAGATATTTGCGAGATGATACCGGCAATCGTCTTGTCATCTTCGTCAGCATCCATGACAAAAACGGCAATTGTATATCTTTTTCCATCGGGCAGTTGTACAAAGGCTAAGTCATTATCCGCAATTTTGGTTCCTCGTGCTGTTCTGGAAGAGCTTCCGGTCTTATGTCCCATAATAACTCCTGACGGCAGACCTCCTTTTATCTTGTCGGCTCCGGTCGATGTACATATCAGAAGATTTTCAAGAAAATCGGAAAGTGAAACGGAGAACAGCTTATTTCTCAGGAATATATCCATAACTTTGGCTGCTTCCAACGGGGTAGTCCAATTTGCTCTCTCGGCATCGACTGATGTATGCATTTCGTTTTCGTCGAACTGTATGACAATCTTCTCAATGCCTAATCCTTTCATGTATTTTTCTGTCTTGCCAGTCCCCCCGAAATGTTTGAACAATATATCGCAAGCATTATTGTCACTCAACGTTATACTGTACCTCAAAAGTTCGGCAACCGTCATGTCGAAATTGCCTTGTGGGACAGAGTCTCTTAAAGGGCTGTAGGTATCGGGATGTAAATCGGATTTTTTTACAAAGATTTCGGTATCGAGCGGCAAGCCTCCGGAATCCAAATCATTCAATACGGATAGTGCTTGATGAAATTTAAAGACACTCATCATCGGATACCGATATTCATTATTCAAGGTAAGGGTATCTTTACCGTCATATATCACGGCTACTCCTACCCTGGCCTTTTTGTCCCGAATCACGGCTTCCAATTCTTTTCTCAACTCGTTTTGCGAAAATGCAACAGATGCTCCCCAACAACAAAACAGTAATGCAGCAACAATAATTCTTTTCATTTCGTCTTTTCGTTTGATTTCAGCCGTCGAAAGTAAAAAGAATATTTGCAATTTCAGCAAATATTATCTCTAATAAAATATTTTTATATATAAATTCCGGTCGTATTATCGGATTGGGAAATTCTACGATATACGACCGGAACATTCTTAGCAGTCATTTTCCTGATTCAGTTGTACTGAGTCTGTATCGTTTACGATTTATAGGCATTTATCATCCAAACTAATTTTTCCTGTTCTTTCAGATAATCGCTCATCAGAGAAACCGTAACTTCATCTCCTGCTTCAGAGGCATCGGACAATAGTTGTCTTTCTTTGGATATAATGTAAGACAAAGTCTCCAAAATATTTTTCAACGCTTCATCGGCACTATCGACATAACCGGATTCTTTTACACCTGAGGCTTTTAAATATTCGCTGAAATTATGGCTCGGAACTCCGCCCAGCATCAAGATGCGTTCGGCAATCTCGTCGACTTTCTCTGCCGTGTCATCATACATTTTCTCGAACTGGCTATGCAATACGAAAAACGATTTGCCTTTGATGTTCCAGTGAAAGCCTCTCAGGTTGGTATAATATACCTGAAAATCGGCTAATAAGTGTTGCAAACCTGTCACTACGTTCTCTACTTTTTTTGTATCCAATTGGATATAGTCTAATGTTTTCATCTTTTCTGATTTTTTAATTGTACTTGTTATTTGTTTGTTACAAAGATATGCTCCTATATTTAATAAATCAAACTGATAATTTCTATCTTTGCATAGATAAAATCTATTAATATATCGTTACTAAATGAATATACAGCAATTGGAATATATTGTAGCCGTAGAGGAATATCAACATTTCGGGAAAGCGGCCGAGCATTGCCGGGTAACACAACCGACATTGAGTATGATGATACAAAAACTGGAGGAGGAACTGGATATAAAGTTATTTGACAGAAGTGTGCAACCGGTACGACCGACGGGTGCCGGGACAAAAATCATAGAACAGGCTCGAAAGGTTCTGCATCAGGTATCTCTTATAAAGGATATAGGCCATGAGGAAAAACATAATCTTTCCGGGACGTTCCGCATTGCCGTATTGCCTACCGTAGCGCCTTACCTGTTGCCGCGCTTCTTTCCTCAATTATTAAAAAAATATCCGGTTATCGATATCAGGATGCTGGAAATGAAAACTTCGGACAGTATAAATTCCTTGCTAACTAATAGAACAGATGCTATCATCATCGCTACTCATATAGAGAACAAAGACTTGGTTGTATATCCTCTATATTATGAAGAATTTTACGGGTATATATCCAATAATGAAGCTATATTCAAAAATGAACTGATAAGAACTTCTGATATTGACGGGGAACATCTTTGGCTCTTGGACGAGGGGCATTGTTTCAGAGACCAACTGGTAAGATTTTGCCAAATGGACAACGTGAGGATGCATCAAATTGCATATAAACTGGGCAGCCTCGAAACTTTTATGAGAATGGTGGAAAGCGGAAACGGTATGACCTTTATTCCCGAACTTGCCACCTATCAGCTCGATGACCGACAGAAGCAACTGGTTCGGCCGTTTGCCATTCCCAGACCGACTCGACAAATATTTCTTATAACCCGGTCTGATTTCGTACGTCATGAATTGCTAAACTTATTTATAAAAAGTCTGAAAGAGACGATACCTGAAGAGATGTTGACGCTGAAAAATACGCAAAAACTGGTTTAGGAATTACTCTTCATAACATTTGCAAGGGTATTTTTTGACTCGGTACAGGAAAGGCTTCATCCAATCGGGATAAGTCGCTTTGGGTAAGGTGTATCGACAGACTTTTATAATTCTCGAGGACATGCTTCTTGGTAGAAGCTTTCGGAATAGCAATAACGCCCGGCCGACGCAATACCCAAGCCAATGCAATCTGAGCGGGTGTCGCAGAATGGAGCAATGCAATCTCTTGTAATACAGGATGCTTAAGCAGACGCCCTTGTTCTACGGGAGAATAGGCTATTACCGGAATGTGCCTATTATTGCACCACGGCATCAGGTCGTATTCTATTCCTCTACGGGTCAGGTTGTACAACACTTCATCTGCTGCACAGGTGTTTCCTTCGGGTATCGCATAGAAATTTTCCATTTCAAGCACATCCATATTACTTACTCCCCATTGGAGGATTTTCCCCTCTTGCTGTAACGAGAGCATAGCTTCCACCGTTTCTTCAAAGGGGAAAGGACCTTCCCAATGCAACAAATAGAGGTCTATATAATCAGTCTTCAACCTTTTTAAGGAATTCTCGCAAGCTCTCCGAGTCCCCTGGCAATTTGCATTTGAAGGTAAAACTTTAGAAATCAGAAATACATTATCCCTAATACCTTCAATTGCTTCAGCCACTAACTTCTCTGAACGTCCCGAACCATACATCTCGGCTGTATCAATGACCGTCATACCCAATTCTATGCCTGTGCGTAATGCTTTTATCTCTTCTTGTTTATTCAAAAGGGAGTCGCCCATATTCCAAGTACCTTGCCCTAATGCCGGTACGACTTTTCCATTGGGAAAAATAACTACGTTTTTCATCTATATGTCTTTTACTTATTACAATATATTAAAAGATAAGCTCTCCTTCCGGTTCATTTTTTTTAAATAATTCACTTTTCAGTCATTTTTACACTGTTTCAAAGTCACAAATAATTATTGATATTAAAGACATCTTCTAAAGAAATTCTCAAAAGCGGCTGAAACCGATAAAGGCAATATCCGGAAAAGAAATGCTGATAAAACAAAAATGGTTGTCTCACGACAACCAATCTTTGTTAACCTTAAATCTAAATACCATGAAAAACACAGTGCAAATATAAAAGGGTAATTTGTATTTTACAAATATAAATATAAAAAAACGAGTTATATTAACATTATTTGAGTGAAATATGATTCTAAATTAACATTTCATTTGGGTTGAATTATTTTTTACGGTTCAACGATTTTTTTCTTATTGAACTAATAAAGATTTTTCCCCGGTCTATCTCCCCCGTTCCTGTATATCACGCGGACCAACGCGCTTTATCAGAATAGAAAAGCTCTCTTGAAAACTGTCATAAAAATATCATTTTCAGAATACACTGTTTCCCTTTACCAATTTGTCCGATGAAAATATTTATCCTCAATAGGCAGGAAAGATTCCTGAAGATAATAAAAATATATTCATTCCAAATCTTGTATTGCAGTGCCCTCTGAAACTCAGAAACTCACCATCCCTTCCCAAGAAAATAACTCGATACTACTCTTTATCATTGCCTGCTTTAATAAGATTTTTAACCTTGAAACTACGGATTATTCCATATATCCACCCTTCATCGGTGATACTGCATATTTTGTATATAGTCTCAATATGCCTTTAGTCTTCTTTTTTTCAGGAGGAGTCCATTTTCTCTTTCTCTCAATCAATACTCGTTCCATTTCTTCAGAAGAATATTTAATACCCTTGACACCTATAACATTTAAAGACCGAGCATCTATATCAACATGTATAAGGTCATCCTTTTCAATTAATGCAATATTCCCACCCTCCATAGCCTCAGGAGATACGTGTCCAATAGCCGGTCCTCTTGTCGCTCCTGAAAAACGACCATCTGTAATTAATGCGACAGTGGATGAGAGAGCCTGATCCGAAGCTATAGCCTCAGTTGTATAAAACATTTCCGGCATACCACTTCCCTTAGGCCCTTCATACCGGATAATAACGGCATCTCCAGGAGATATTTCCCCTGATAAAACAGCTGAAATCGCACTTTCTTCACTATCAAACGGGACAGCTCTTAATATAACATTCCTCATTTTACTTGACATTGCAGAATGCTTTACAACAGCACCTTCTTGGGCAATATTCCCTTTTAATACAGCGATCGCACCTTCTTTACGAATAGGCTCTTTACAAGTTTTTATAATATCGTTTTTACTGACATGACGTTCTTTTAATTTTTCATTCCAATAATCATAATATTTATTTTGCCTCAGTTCTTCCAAATTTTCTCCTACACTTTTCCCTGTTATAGTAAGGGCATCCAAATGAAGGAAAGATCGTAATTCTTCCATTATTGCAGGTGTACCACCGGCATATATATAATATTCCGCCGGATAAAATCCGCTTGGGCGAATATTCAATATATAAGGTATATTTCTATGAATGCAATCAAAGAAATCGCCATCAAGCTCTATATCCAATTCATGAGCAATTGCCGGAATATGCAATAAAGAATTGCTTGAACCAGCAATTGCAGCATGCACCATAATAGCATTTTCAAATGCTTCAACAGTAAGAATTTTTTTAGGAGTAAGTTTAGTATGAGCTAAAGAGACGGCACATTCCCCTGCTTTTTGTGCCATTTTCAAAAGATCTTCTGAAGTTGCAGGCAAAAGTGATGTTCCTGGAAGGGCCAGCCCTAAAGCTTCTGACAAGACTTGCATGGTTGAAGCTGTTCCCATAAAAGAACACGCGCCACAACTTGGGCAAGCATGATGTTTAACATATTGAAATTGGTCAAAATCAATTTTCCCTTTTATATATTCTGCATTATATTTCCCCAATTGTTCGAGTGTCAAAGAATTTGGCCCTGCCGGCATAATTCCTCCAGGAACAAATACAGCAGGCATATTTAATCGAGCGATAGCCTGTAAAAGGGCCGGAATACCTTTATCGCAAGATGAGATAAAAATTCCAGCATCATATGGTGTTGCCGAAGCGTGTATTTCTACAAGGTTTGCGATTGTTTCCCGAGAGACAAGAGAATAATTCATCCCATCATGACCTTGAGCTTGACCGTCACAAATATCCGTTGCATAAAATTCTGCGGCTCTCCCTCCGACATTTGAAACCCCATGTTTTGCACTTTTTACCAACTTATTAAGATGCGCACTTCCCGGATGGCTTTCTCCGAAAGTACTTTCTATAATAATTTGCGTCATATCAAGCTCTTTTTCAGACCACCCCATTCCCAATCGTAGAGAATCCATTTCCGGGGCCAAATCTCTTATTTTTTGACTGATCAGCATAGCATTTTTTATTTTAATTCCGGAATAATAGTCATTTCTTTTCCCTGTGCAAAAGCATTAATATTACGTACAACTGCTTGAGCCATACGATTACTTGCCTCTTTCGAGTTAGAACCACAATGAGGTGTAAGAATTACATTTTTCAAATTTCTCAAATCTGCATCTTCTGAGATAGGAAGATATGGCTCTTGTAAAAAGACATCAATGGCAGCTCCAGCCAATTTACCTGTAGATAAAGCATCATAAAGGTCCGACTCATTAATAAGATTGCCTCGAGAGGTATTTACCAATAAAGCGCCTGTTTTAAATTTGTCTATGGTCTCCTTGTTGATATAATTTTGGGTTTCTGTTGTCGCTGTCATATGTATGGAAATTATATCGGCTTCGGCAACTGCCTCTTCAAAATTTCCGGTAAAGAGATCTGCAATCCCATCATTTGCTCCGTACTTATCAAAGGCATGTATTTTCATTCCGAATCCCAATTTGGCAATTCGGGCAACACTACGGCCTATCTGTCCATATCCAAGAATAGCCAACGTCTTATTTTTTAATTCCAATCCTGTCCGGCCCTGCCATATACCACTCATCATTGTACTATGCAGATATGGGATATTTTTTGCCAATGACAAGATAAGGCTCATGGCATATTCTGCTACAGAATCGGTCAATGTTCCGGGAGTATAGGCAACTTTTATCTTCCGCTGACGACATATATCAATCGGAACGGCATTATATCCTACCCCATACCGAATAACGACAGATCCCTCTTCCAACGATTGATAAAAATCTTTAGAATAAGCTTCCGCTCCTATGACAAAACACTTTATCCCTTTTCTATGAAGCTGAAGCATTTTTTCTTCATCTAATACATCTGTAAGATGATATTTTATGGAAAATTTATCTGCACTATCCGAAAACACCTCACGACTTCTTTCAAATAAATCTTTTTGCAATACTACATCCATGATTACAAATAATTATAACGATTAGTTTTATATATTTTATTAACATCACTTCTTGTCTTTATAGGAATTATCTTATAATTGTACACATATTCTTTTGATGTTAATCGATATTTTTCCAACGGCATTCCTGAAGGATTCCAAGAAGTATTACCTCCTACACCAGCTTGCAAAAGATCAATATTTACAATATACCCTTGATTTTGAATCAGCTGAAAAGTATATTGGGCACGTTCTATACCTTGTACTGTGTAAGGCCAAACAGAGCAACTCAACAAAGAGTCTCCAGACATAAAAAGCAAGCCTGTCAAGTCATTATTTAGTCTCAACCAACGAATATCCATGTGATTAGAGCTTTCTTGAGGTTTAACATAACTGTAGTAAAAGTCTTTTACCTTTCCTTGATATAATCCTATTTCTGCACCGGCTCTTCTATCTATATAATTTTCAAAAGGTCCCATTCCATAAAATTGCATTTGATCAAAACTCTTGTTTACACCCACTTGCATACCTACACGCATAGGATCCGGTGATGTATTGCCTATCGACAAAGATAATTGCACGCTTATAACTCCCTGATTATCTATAGAATAATTTTCCACACATTTGATCTCTTCATCTATAGATATTCTTTTTACTTCAATATCTATTTTTTCAAAAGATACATTCTTGACTTCAAATTCATTTATTGGAAAACTTTCAGAAAGAGAATACCATATCTTTCTTGTTTCATGGGATTTCCAGCAACGACGATCATTATCGGTTTGAGGCCTCCAAAAGTTAGGATGCAAAGCTTCCGAGAGATATTCTATTCCATCTTTTTTTATTGAGGCAAGTACAGCCTTTTCTTTATCAAAATGACACTCAAAAGTTTTCCCTATACAAATCGCCAACTCTCGTTCTGAATTCTTGGTTATAATTTTAGCGTTTGTCTTTAATTCAGATTTCGGCTTATTATAATTATAAAAGGGTAATTTAAACTGCTCTTTCGCTATTTCAAAACCAGCATCTGCCCAATAAGAAGAATATTTTGTCTGTATAGATATACGCAAATAATACTCACTGGCAAAATCCGGATTTATTTCTTTGAAAGGAATCCTTACAAACGTAGAATCCTTGGGAGACAATTGAATTTCTGATAATATTCCATTTCTAATTTCTATACCGTCTTTTTGAATACTCCAACATACTTGATATTTAGATAAATTAGTAAATACGGAACGATTATAAATTGAAATCTCACCATTTCTCAGATTGACCGGCTTAATGGTGAATGGTTGAAAAATATATTTTATGCTCCATAATGCCGGTTTCGGAGTACGGTCAGGAGCAACAATACCATTTAAACAAAAGTTCGAAGCATTAGGCTTATCTCCATAAAAACCTCCATATGAATAGAAAATCTCTCCGGTTTCTGATTTTTCCTCCAATCCTTGATCTATCCAATCCCAAATACATCCTCCGCATAATCGTTTTTTTTGATGTATCAAATCCCAATATTCTTTCATGTTCCCAGTCGAATTTCCCATAGAATGCGCATACTCGCACATAAAGACGGGTTTATTCCCTGTCTCAGGAGCGGAGAGGCTATCTATTGTTGAAATATCAGGATACATACGGCTAACAAAATCTTGAAAATCGTAAGGATCATGTCCTATTATGCCACTGCATCCTTCATAATGTACAAGACGAGTAGGATCGTATACTTTTATCCATCCTGCCGCTGATGCAAGATTGGCTCCGTATCCAGATTCATTACCTAACGACCAACTAAATATAGACGCATGATTTTTGTCTCGTTCTACCATATTGATAATACGAGACATAAAAGCAGAGTTCCACTCCGGTTTCAATATCAATGTCCCCGTCCATTTACCATGATTTTCTATATTTGCCTCGTCCATTACATAAAGTCCGTATTTGTCACAAAGTTCATACCAATATGTATCATTCGGATAATGGCTTGTTCGTACGCAATTGATATTGAATTGTTTCATCAACTTGGCATCCTGCTCCATTTCTTCTCTCGAAACATATTTTCCGGTATACGGACTATGTTCATGTCGATTCACGCCATATAGTTTTGTAGGTTGTCCGTTTACCAAAAATTCACCATCAGAATTTATTCGATACTCTCTGAATCCTATCTGAGCGGAACGACATTCCACAATCTTACCATACCGGTCTCTAAGAGTGAGGACCAAGGTGTATAAATACGGGGTTTCTGCACTCCATTTTATAGGTTTCTCAATTTTCTTGCTCATTAATGCAAATGGTTGTGCATAGCGCACTTGGGATAAAGGATTCATCGCCATACGTCCACCAACCGAGAATGTATCAGTCACCGCCACACCTTCTTTATTATACAATTGAGCTACCACAGACCACTTCCATAGATTTGCATTATCAGTTGAATATAGTTCGGGACGAATTTCCAATATTGCATCGTTATATTTATCATCAAATACAGTCCGTACAAAAAAATCATATATTCCTGTTTTGGGAGTGGCCTCTATATATACATTCCGAGTAATTCCGCTAAGCCTCCAATGGTCTTGATCTTCAAGATACGACCCATCACTATAACGAAACACTTGTATTGAAATGCTATTTTTCCCTACATGTGCCACTGATGAAATATCAAATTCTCCAGGGAGACAACTATCTTCTTTATAACCAACAAACTTTCCATTAACCCAAACATAATAGGCCGAATATGCACCACCGATATGTAATACAAGTCGTTTGTTTTTATAAGAATCGGGCAAGTCAAATGTACGTTTATAAGAACCTACATTGTTATTGTTGATTTTATGAGAGATATACGGAGGGTTAAAGTCAAACGGATAGGCTGTATTTGTATAAATAGGTTGTCCATACCCTGCCCTTTCCCAATTACATGGGACTTGAATAAGTTTCCAGTTAGAGATATCAAATGTATCACAATAAAAATTTGCAGGTCGAAGTTCAGGCTTCTCTGAGTACATAAAACGCCACTCTCCGTTCAACGATTTTACAGTCGAAGGGACATTTCTTTCCAAGGCTTGTTTTATATTAGGGTAAGAGTATGTTATCACTCGTGCCGGCAACACATTTATATAATTTATCTGCTCGTTTTCCCAATATTTACTATCCTCATTTTTAGCATGTGATAATACAAAAGCCATACTTAAGAGCAAAGCCATAAACTTCATTGATTTCATATCTTTTACGGTTAATCAATAATCGAGGTAAATTCTTTTGATTTTTCCAGCAAAAAAATAGTATCCATACCACAAGCAATAAAACGCATGCCACTATGTATTAGATTTTTTATTTTTTCCTGCGTAGGATGTACCTCATGATACCCCATGGTTACATTATGTTGGACCGCTTTCTCTTGTATCAGGTTTATAACCTTTTTAAATTCCGGATTATCAAATTGCCCGGGGATATTCATAGAACCAGACAAGTCATAAGGACCAACAAAAACAGCATGGATATCTTTGCAAGAAAATATCTTATCTAAATCCAATATTGCATCGATGTGTTCTATCATTATAGCTATAAAGATCTCTTGGTTTGCTGTTTCAAAATAGTCTTGCGACCACTCGCCATATCCCGTACATCGAGGTAAAGCAAAAGATCTATTCCCTTTAGGAGAATATTTGATATAAGAAATGGCTTTTTCTACATCTTCATAAGATTTTATCATGGGAATAATTATTCCCCGCACTCCCATATCCAAAAACTTTTTTATCTCTACACCATCATTACTACTGATGCGGACAAATGGTTCTGCTCCATACATTTGAATACTTCTGGTCATGTTGAGAGCTGTTTCTTTAGAAATTTGAGAATGTTCAGCATCAACACATATCCAATCAAATCCTGCTTGAGCCATGATTTCAGCTGCAGTTATACTATTTGACATAACCCACCCACCAAGAGAGGGCTTTTGTTCTGCCAATTTTACCAATACTTTATTTTTTTTCATTCTTTAATAAACGTTTTTGAACCTACCCCTTCGACTTTAACGATATACACATTCGATGTTAATTCCTGATTTATATCTACTTTATCATCTTTTATCTGATGTATATTGGTATATATTATTTTTCCTGAGGTATCGGCTATTGTTATTTTCTTTTTCTCTAAATTATGGTTGGGGATAGATATTGTAATCCTATTGTTTTTTGAATGGGCAGAAACATAAAATAAATTATTCAAAGTCAAATTATCCACTGAAGTTACTTTATGTATCTCCATGGTAAACTTGGCTTTATCACACCCATATTTATTATAAGCGGTTACACAATACTCTTTGCTTTCCGATTCAAACAGCGGTTTTCCTGAAATCATTCCGGTCGACGAGTCAAATACTAATCCTTCGGGCAATTGAGGATGTATGGTATAACCGGTAGTCGTAATCTTACGTATTTTATGATTCCCGTAATCGGTTACATATACATAACCTTCACCATCCACAGCAACATCTGTCGGGGAATTGAAAAGAGCTTTTGATCCTATTTCATCTTTACACCCACTCTCTCCTGAGCCGGCCAAAGTGGTTACATCTCCTAACGAATTGATACGACGTATTCGATGTCCTCCATAATCTGCTACAAAAACATCTCCATCTATCCCATAAGCCACTCCATAAGGACTACGAAATCCGGCCATAATCCCAGTCTCATCATCATCCCCTCCACAAAAACATCCGGCTAAAGTCCGCACATATTGTTGGGTTCCAATTATACGTATTAAATTATTACCATAGTCTGCCACCGCAATTTCTCCATTTGAAGATACTGCAACACCTGTTGGCAAATGGAATGTCGCCATTTCTCCTTGGGAGTTGATTCCGGAGGCCTCACTATTCCCTGCAACAGTTGATACATCACCTTCCGGTGTTATTTTTCTTATCCGATTATTATACCGATCTCCGACATAGAGATTATCCGCTGAATCGATAACTATCGATATGGGGAAATTAAATTTGGCTTGATCTCCCTTTCCATTTACATATCCGACAGTGCCCACTCCGGCAAATGTACTTACATTCCCATCTGGAGTAATTTTACGGATAGCATGATTTCTAATCTCAACGACATATAAATTTCCATTTGAATCCATAACCACATCCCCCGGCTCATTAAACTTAGCAGAATCAGAATTTCCATTAACGAACCCGATTCCACTACCACCGGCAATAGAGATCACTTCCCTATCCGGAGTAATTTTACATATTCGGTGGTTATTACGGTCTGCCACATAAATTATTCCATTCTGATCGACAGTAAGTCCTTGAGGAAATTGGAATTTTGCCTTATCTCCTTGTCCATCCGCCATTCCTCTGGTACTTCCTGCAACCGTAACTGTGGTACCATATGCCTCTACCGGGATATCTCCTCCTACATTTTGAGGGATTATCGGCTCTATCATTTCTCCACAGCTCAAATTATAATGTTCACTGTAGATTATTTGAGGAGTTTGAGCTTTTATTCCGGCAAAAGCCGGAACAAAAGCCAGACAGAATATTTTGAATAATTTATTCATGTTTTTTATTTTACTTCTTAATGATTTTGCAGCAATCCACCCCTTCCGCTTTTACGAAATAGATTCCAGCCGGAAGATGAGCGACTGAAATAGCAGAACTATCCATAACATTGCGAGTTATGACTACATTCCCGGCTATATCATAAATATTTACAACAACCGAATTTCCTTCACCAAGTTCTACGTTGATTACGTCCGTCGCATAAGTCGGGAAAACTCGAACCGGAAGAAGTTCTTTTTTAGATAATCCTGTACTTAACGATTCGAATGTTACCTCAATCGTATGATCTGCGGTTATATTTTCAAATGTATATGTATCTCCTTCAACAGCTGTTACAGTACCATCTACTTTTACTTCATTAACAGCAAATCCTTCATTGGGTGTGATTTTAAAGGTTGCATCTTTTCCGCTTACAACCTCTTTTGAACGAGTTATCTTCCCATTTTCTCCTGCCGTAGAAGTAATCGTATATACATCTGTGGTAGCTTCCACTACCTCTATATTCAGAATAGTAGAGTTAGTTGCATCAAAATTGAATCCTTTAATCAAATAATCGGTTGCCGGAGATACTGCTGTCGGAGTTCCATATATTTCGGCATTAAACATATTCATACCGATACCTGCCGGGAATTGCGGAGAATTGTTAAACCCGGTCAAATTGATTTTACGAATGGCATGGTTGTTAAAATCAGCTACATATAAACAACGATTTTTAGTATCATAGGCTAAATTTGCCGGTTGTTTAAAAAATGCTGCTGTACCAAGGGTGTTGTCAACAAAACTTCCACCGCTTTTTCCCGCTAAAGTAAACACAATGTTTTCGGGTGATATTCTACGAACATTATGTTTATTGAAATCAGCTACGTAAATTTCTCCATATTGGTCACAAGCCACACCGATAGGCATGGTAAATCTGGCCAACAGCGGGTCTCCATCCTTAGATCCCTCTTCTCCTGCTGCTGCAGAATTATCTCCGGCTACAAGCGATACTGTACTGGCTGTAAGATCTACTTTACGTACACGGTTTCCTCCTGCTTCTGTAATAATAAGATTTCCATCTTTATCTATAGCAATTCCTGCCGGATTATTAAATGTTGCCTGCGTCAAGGCATCCCCATCTACTGCAGAAGCACCTCCTCTTCCGGCAATAGTCGTAACCGTTCCGGTCGGAGTCACTTTACGTATACGATGATTACCCCGATCGGTTACATATAAATTATCTTCCGCATCTATAGCCAAGCCAAATGGGTTATTGAATTGGGCGTCGGCCAAATCACCATCGGCATACCCTTTAGTTCCACCCACAAATGTGGTTACCGTTCCCTCCGGAGTAATCTTACGTATACAGTTATTTCCCGATTCAGCTACATAAAGATTACCTTTGCTATCGACGGCAATATCCATCGGATTATTAAACCTGGCCTCTGTCCCGGTACCATTTACCAACCCGGCTGCTCCTGCAACGGCCGATATGTCTCCAGCTATAGTAGACACTTTACCGGTCTCGAAATCGACCTTTCTGACACGATTTCCATAACGTTCTGTTACATATAAATTCCCGTTATTATCTATACATATACCATGAGGAGAATTGAATTTTGCTTGCGCTATATCTCCATCCTCATAACCCGCAGCTGACGAAGTTGATGCGGGTTTATAAGTCACAGTCGTTACGGTAGAATAACGGTTCGTACTGGTAGCGGGTATCTCTTCCGGGTTATATATCGGTCTGAAATTTGTCATTTTCACTCCTTTCTTGAATACTCTTGCAGAAAAGCCGAATTCAAAGTCTGATATTTGAGCCTTCACACCATGTATAACTCCAAAAGAAAGAATAGCATAACAAATGCCACTTAGGATAATTTTTTTCATATTAGTATAATTTAAAAATGGTTAATTAGTTCATATCAAAAAATGTCTCATATCTATAATGTCCAATAGCTTCCGAGGTCGTCAGATAGCGATTGTATATCTTAAATTTTATAATTTCTCCTGAAAATGAAGGAGACAATACTATTTTTCGAGAGGAATTCAGATCGCCAAAATGTTTATCAAACCGGCACCATCCCCATTTACGGGTGATACCTCCGTCACAAAACTTTCCATTTACTACAGAAGTAATAATATTAGATATTCCATCAATAATAAATACGATATGTTGAGGTGTATTTGTTTTCAATAAACCGGAATCTATATCCCATTCTTTCAGTAACCGGCCTTGTCTCATAGAGAATCGAACAGTCTGTCCCGATGTAACCGATATCCAAAATCCATCACCGTTTTCATCTCTATTATCGGCAATGATATCTCCCCCATTCCACTTTTCTGACCGAATTAACATCTCTATTGAGAATGCACCGCATCCTAATTCGGGAAGATTTTTCAAATGCCAAACTTTATGATTATAAATCAAACTATCATTCATAATAATACCATTATCTGAACGCAAATAGTTAGTGTGCTGATTCCATATACCTTGTAATAATTTTTCAGAAACTTTATGTACCCCACAAACTGTCTTTTGTGTCTCGGTCATCCAATAATTACCATTTTGTTTTATCAAATCCGGATAACTAATTTTTTCGGTTGTATCATTTGAATAAAATAGAATTTCAGGATAAGACCATTCTATTTTATTACCAACCGCAATGCCTCCTATTATCCATACAGGATTTCGATAATTCCACCATTCAATTTTATCGGTATTATGTATCCACATCAGATAACGCCCATTGTCACATTGAAACAACCGCGGGCATGCTCTTGGGTTTTTTATTTTACTCCCATCCCGATAACAAGCATATTGAGGAGAACTCCAAGTATGCCCTCCATCATGGCTATAACAACATCCTACATATCCGTTGTTTGTACGAAAAGACATATATAAACTACCGTTTGGTAAGCTAACCAAAGTATGTTCTTCTTGCACTTTTCCTAAAGTATCATTACGGATGCCCTCATCTCCATCCGGCAACATTTCCCATATTATTTTATCAGGATTAGAAATCGTATCAATATTCGGGGAACGCAACAGCCAACCTTCTCCGAAATCCATATTTTTAAAGGCATACTTGGAAAAAGATAGATAAAGACAACCATTTAAAGAAATAGGCTTGCAAACACTCCAAAAGTATTGTTGCTTACCAGGAAGGTCATTTCTCTTATCTACGTCTGTATACCGTATTGGTATTTCATACCTGTTTTTACTCCAAGTAAGACCTCCATCATCACTATATTTAAAACAAAATTTCCTGTTTCTATTATAAAATACATATATTCTTCCTGCCGGTGTAATATAAGGTATAGCCCAAGCTGTACTTAAAGTCTTATTATCTACAGGTTGCATAGATGTCCAACTTTTACCTAAATCACAGCTAACAGATGATACAATATATTTAAATCCGCTCTCGGAACCTGGTCCTGTAGTCATGACTGATACCCATTTCCCGGTCGGTGTCACTACGACATATCCTTGGTCACAATAATTATCATCAGGAATTGTACCTATCGAATTATCAATATCTCGACTATCAACAATCTTAAAATTCATTATCCCAATACTCTTTTTTCCATTTCCTCTATCAGCTATAACCGTATAATTATCAGACTCGGCAATACAAAGCGGAGTTCCACTTATTATACCGGTAATACTATCCAATACCAAACCTGCCGGCAATTGAGGACTTATCGTATATCGAGTTATATTATCAGTAAAATACGTTTTACTTTCCGAGGCTATTACAGCAGGTTCATACTGTAAAATGTTTTTTCCTGTGTTTACAGGTATGAAAGCCTGTATCGGCTCACCTACATTGAAAACCCAATTCTTCACACTTCCATCTTTAATGGAAGTGTGAAAGCTATATGCCTGTGAGACATAGCATACAGTTAAAATCAATAATTTTATTTTTCGTAATTTCATCAAAGAGAAAAATAGTTATTCTTTTACAGGTCTTTTTTTGAATATATTCACCAATGCCGAACCCGTCAAATTTTGCAACGGACCAAAAATAGCCGAAGCTAAACCTACCGTTGCAACTTTACCCATCGCTAACGCCAATCCTGTAGCTACACCTCCATTTTGCATACCTACTTCAAAAGCGATAGTACGTCTGTCTTTTTCCGGTAATTTGGCCAATTTGGCGGCAGTATACCCCACAGTATAGCCAATAATATTATGCAAGAAACAACTGAGTATCAACAAAAGACCTACCTGCCTCAAACTCTCTTGTCCCGACGCGGTAATAATGACTGTATTGATAACAATACCCATCATGGCGATAAATGCTAAAGCCGAACTGATGGTTGAATAGGATATAGACTTCATGTGACGTAAAATAATAGCCACAATCATAGGTGCTAAATAGAACCATGTAGTAGCCATAAGCAAAGAGTACAAACTGTCACTCAATGTATTTTCCTCTGATGAAAAATGAAGGATAAGATTTGTGACTAATATAATGGAAAAGAATGATCCCATTTGCACCAATTTGCTCCGCGTCGATTTTTCATTAAAATAGAACAAATTAAAGATAAATCCGGCGATAATAGGTACAATAATCATATTGGTAATATCTACCATCATCCCGACAACATCAACTTCAACATATTGTCCACCTAACAACTTCATCAATTGCGGTGTCAAAAACGGAGCAAGTAATGTTGCTGTAGCACCAATGGTAACGGCAAGGGCAAGATTGGCCTTTGCCAAATATGACATCACATTAGAAGCCGATGCACTGGGAACACACCCTATCAGTACAACTCCTCCGGCTATCTCCGGCGGGAAATGAAAAACCTTAGATAGAATAAAACCCACTAAAGGCATTACGGTAAACTGACAGAATACACCGGTAATGACCCCCTTAGGCATTTTTATAACCCCCTTGAAATCATCTAATTTCATTTGTGCACCCATTCCCAACATGGTTACTTGTACAAAAGGAACAATAAGTCTTTTTAGTTCAAAATCTCCCCATTGGATAAAACTATGAGGATAAAGCATACCCAAAGATATGGCTACAAGAATCCACATGGTATAGGCAAATCCTTTCAATTGGACAAATCCATTGAAAGAGATAGCCAATGCAGCCATTCCTGCAGTAAAAAAGAATGCACTATAACCTTGCTCTCCTTTTACTAAGTTTATAATCATTAGCAAAAAGAATACTCCTGCTATATAAGCAAAAGATCGAAAAATCTTTTGTATCATAATTACATTTTTTATTTGTAGTTAATAAATAATCTCGAATAATTTACACCCCATCGGTCGAGGAATTTGATGTTTGTCATGAGTCTACGATAAAAATCATCATAATTTTTACGTGATGACGGAGTCCATGCAACTTCAGCAACCGCACATAATCTCGGATATGTGAGCGACTCTGCTTGTGCCGGAGTTTTACAATATTCGGTCCATAAAGATCCTTGTAAACCAATAATATGTTTTTTTTCTTTATCATTTAAAGATTTAGGGAAAGGCGTATACTCATATACCTTGCGCAGGGGCAATGCATGCGTATTGGCCAAAGGCTCCAATTTGTCTTTTTGATCGGTATTATAAAAATTAAGATACATATATGCGCTGGGTGTCATAATAACATCATTTCCCAAGCGAGCGCCTTTTATTCCTCCTCGTTCTCCCCGCCATGACATAACGATGGCATCAGAAGGGAGACCACATTCCAAAATTTCATCCCAACCAATCATACGACGCCCTTTTTGAGCCAGATAATCGCGCATAAACTGACTAAAATATCTGAGTATCCCTTTTTCATCGCCCAAATTATTTTTCTGAATAAAATCCTGACAGAGCGAAGATGATTTCCATCGGTCCATTTGAACCTCATCCCCTCCAATATGGATAAATGAGTCTGGGAATATCGTCAAAACTTCATCAAATAAATTTTTTAAGAATTCGAATGTCTCTTCTTTAGGACATAATATATTATTGTCATATCCCCAAATTCCGGATACGGTATAGGTTGTATCTTCTACACACCCCAATTGAGGATAAGCAGCCAATAAAGCATGAGTATGCCCCGGCAAATCTATTTCAGGAATAATACGAATAAATTTCTTTTTTGCATATTCTACCAATTCTGAAAGTTCTTTTTGAGTATAATATCCACCGTGCCTTTCTCCATCAAACTTATGGGGGACATCTGTTCTGTGTCCTATTTGCGTTTCACTTCTCCAAGCCCCGACCTTATGAAGTTTCGGGTATTTTTTACTTTCAAAACGCCATCCTTGGTCATCGGTCAGATGTAGATGCAATACGTTAAGTTTGTAAAAGGCCATTCGATCTATGGTTTGCTTCAAATATTCAAAAGGCATAAAATGACGTGCAACATCTATCAAATGAGCCCGATAACCCAATGTCGGATAATCTGAAATTTCAACTGCAGGAATTACTATTCTGTCAGTCTCCTTTTCTATAGGGAAAAGTTGCCTGAGAGTTTGTACCGCATTAAATGCTCCGTGAGGAGTGATATAACGTATTTCTATATTCTCCCTTCCGATAGATAATTTATACCCTTCCGGATGAGAAATCGCTCGATCTACATAAAACGATATTACATTTTCCCTTTTCTTTTTGCTCTCTTTAAGCACTATCCCTGATTGACTTTTAACGGCCTTTTTTAATTCTGTTAAAACGTCAGTTATTTTCATCGTATTGTCAGCGACCAATATGGTCGTAGCTTTATTTATCTTTACTTCCCCCTCTTTAGGAGTCAATTCTGCCGGTAAAGGGATAAGCGGATAGCGGCATGTATCTGCTATTCCATTCCAAAACAAACTACAGAAGAAGCATATTACTATAAGTTTTTGTTTCATGATTCCTATTTTACTTATTAGACAAAAAACGGTAGTTTGCAATACATTCTGAAGTTCTAAGATATCGTCCGTATATGCGCAACGTCTCTATAGAAGCATCACATTGGGATAAAATATGTAATTTCCCAAGAGAATTTATATTTCCCAAAGAATGTGAATATTTCCCCCAACCGTATTGTCTATCTTTCCCACCATCACACAAACGTCCATCGATAATCGTAGATAGGACATGTGCCTTCCCATCGACGACGATTGATATATAATGTTCTTTTTGGATAGTCAACATATTTTTATCCGTTATCCACGAGTAAGAGTTACCAGCATTATCGATTAATGTTATCTGTAATGCATTATTTTCTGCAGTAGCTATGTATATGCCTTGATTATTTTCGGAACGAGAATCCAACAATACTTGTCCGGGAGCCAATGATTCGAACTTGACTTTCATTTCTATAGTCATTCCATTGTCCGAGATAAGAGGCAATCGCGGCAATCGAACCGACATTTTTTTCCGGATATTTGACTTTGACCATATCAAACCTTTCGACGTCAACGTATTATTATCCGGTTGTCTCCAGAGTCCTTCCAACAAGGAAGGGTCAATCATATGAGTACGAGCTGTTTTTTTCTGAGTCTCCGTAATCCAAAAGTTCCCATCTTTTTCAATCAAATCGGGATAACTCATACCATTCACATCGGTATCATGTGTATATAGTAATATTTCCGGCTGCATCCATTCGATGGTTCCGTTCTTTTCAACACCTCCGGCTATCCACACCGGCGATCTTTCTTTAAAGTCTTTTCCTCCATGATTGTGATACCACAAAAGATATTTTCCATTACTGCATTTGAAGAGTCGAGGACATGCTCTGGGATTTTTTATTATATTGGGAGCATCTGCCGCATAGCGTAACGTATCAGGATGAGTCCAACTTTCTCCATTGTCACGACTGACAGTATATCCCAAAAAACCTAATGCCGTACGAAATACACAATAGATAGAACCATCTTCCAACACTACCGTATTATGCTCTTCCTGAACGGAATAGAAATCAGCATTACGTATACCATATTCTCCATCGGGCAACATTTCCCAATTTACTTTCGAAGGGTCACTCTCTGTATCAAGATTATCTGATTTTAACAACCAACCTTCTCCTTTTCCTTGAGGAAATTCTCCCAGTTTGGAAAAAGCAAAATATACAGCTCCATTGAAATAATGGGGCTTATCTATTCCCCAAAACATCTGTACCTTGCCGTAAAATTCATTATATATATCGGCCGCAGTCACACGAATAGGAATTCGGTATCTTTGATTGCTCCAAGTATTGCCATTATCATCAGAATATTTATAACAATACCATCCCAACAACCCGGCTTGTTTTATGCTTTTACCTCTCACAGTAGATACATTATCTCCGTTGTAATTATAGAACACATAGATACGACCATGGCTCGTTCTATACGGAATGGCCCAAGAAGATATAGGGCCCGTATTTTGTTCTATCTTTACCGGATTGCTCCATGTCTTCCCGTGATCAAAACTTTTGATTGCAACAATATGCTGACCGGGGCGACTTTCACTTTCAGCCCCTGTTGTAAACACACACAACCAGGAATCATCGGGCAATTGTAATACATAAGGCTGGTCTATATAAGAATTTTTATATATGACATCCCCTAAATTTACGTTTCGCAAATCAATACTATCTTGTGCTATTCCTACCTTTACAACAAAAAATAAAGCAAAAACAATAAGGATTCTAAACTTCATACTTTCTATTTTTATATTTAAAATAAAATTTCATTTCAAGGCTATTGTTTTATTTGATCCAACATTTCAAGAGTCTCTTTCCGATTATGATGATAATTACTTGAAATTAATTCATATCCCCGTTGTACATCATCCGCTATATAGGGATAATCTTTCCAAGGTCTGTCTTGTCCTTCTTCTATTTGCGGCCATATCAGCTTATCCAACTGTTCTTTCGTTTTGTCCGGATAAACTTCAGACAATTCTTTCAATAAAGCAACATCAATAAGCCCCTCTTTAAAGCTTAACATTCGCATAGATCCTATCAGGCCATTCGTTACACGATAGTAAAACCAAGCATCTCCCGGACAATGTTTCTGCGTACCATCCGGCAATGGGCCTAACGAAGTGGCATATTCATCGGGAACTCCTCTATATGTATTGACAGCCCAAAATAGATATCCCGAAGCATTGTATTTAAGAGCGAGTAATGGCCATAACCTATTTTCCGGCAAATATCTATCTAAATGACGATTGGGATAAGGTGGAAAAGGGCTGGTTGTATTATACAACCACACCGGTCGACCCGACTCGATTCGACTTTTTACTTCACCATTTTTATTCCTTATTATACCATTCAGATTATATACCTGAAAATCGACCATCGGACTGAATTGTTGTGGCGAAGAATTAGTAGCATCTATAGTCTTTATCCCGGGCATAAATCTATTTACCATACCCTGATAATGTTTGTATTCATCAAGATATCGGGGATAAGAGGGTTCATCTATTACATGCATGAGAAATTTATTCTCCCAACCCTGTTCTACTAAATGACTATATAAATCTTTCAAAAATTTTTCAAGGAAACATCCGGTATTGGGACTAACCTGCAATATGGTTTTAGTAGTATTCGTAGATTCATCTATGATTTTTGTATTAAAAGTCAAACTTCTCAAATGGCTTCCTGCAAAATACCGGAATCCTATATTTGAAAATGAAGTTATCCACTTATCAAACAGAGAATAATCAAATCTCAAATTTCCATTTTTATAATATGTTTGTATCAACGGATGATCTCCTCCGCATAAAGGAGTAAACATCATATTATTTCCATCATCATATAGACGTTTTGCGGCCTGTTCGAGTAACTGCCAATGCTCTTCTCCCCACCATTGTACCGTGCTACCGTTTCTGCATAAATCCTCGGGAAAATAAGAAAGCC
>OIFE01000545.1_pt1 | contig 28084 bp, 22 predicted proteins | sample 1581921 | NCBI WGS metagenome assembly OIFE01 (sample SAMN04414075, study PRJEB24778) | human gut metagenome | material: faecal | host: Homo sapiens | reverse complement strand
TGCCAGACGTGCATTAGCATATATCGTGCTTGTGATAATCTCTTTCTTCTGTCTGTTCTGGTTCTACGTAATGATAATAAATGCAACCAGATCAAACGGAGAGCTTCAGTCAGGATTTACGGCAATTCCGAGTACGCACCTGCTTGACAACTGGAATTCACTCTTACATGACACACTTCCGGTCATAAGAGGTATGTTTAACAGCCTTTTTGTAGCAGCCTGCAGTGCAGTACTGTGTGTATATTTTTCGACAATGACAGCATATGCCATACATGCATATGAGTTCAAGGCAAAGAAATTCATTTCCACCTTTATACTTATGGTTATGATGATTCCTACACAGGTTACAGCTCTTGGATTTGTTAAATTGGTAACAGGCATGGGACTGATGGATTCGTTTATTCCACTTATAGTTCCGACAATTGCTTCACCTGTCACATATTTTTACATGAAGCAGTATATGGAGAGCTCACTTCCATTGTCTCTGATTGAGGCAGCGAGAATTGACGGCTCCGGAGAGTTTAGGACGTTTAATCATATCGTGCTTCCACTGATGAAGCCGGCAATAGCAGTACAGGCAATTTTCTCCTTTGTAAGCAGCTGGAACAATTACTTCACTCCGGCACTTATATTACACGAAAATAACAAGAAGACACTTCCAATCCTGTTAGCACAGCTTAGAAGTGCAGACTTCTTAAAGTTTGATATGGGAAAGGTATATATGATGATTACATTCTCTATCCTTCCTGTAATAGTTGTTTACCTTATTCTTTCAAAGCACATCGTAGGTGGTGTTGCCATGGGAAGTGTGAAGGGCTGATACAGACCATTAACTAAAACTATTTTCTTTTATATTTTTCCATTCATCTTAAAAGGACCGCTCATCCGGGCGGTCTTTTTTGCGAGCAAAATTGCAGACGTTTGATTTATCCCCTCTTGACAGAATACGTTATACTATAAGTATGAACGATAAGAAACAAGGAATAATATATATCATAATGGCAGGATTCTTTTTTGCCCTGATGACATTTTTTGTGAGGATGTCGGGAGATTTGCCGACCATGCAGAAGGCCTTTTTCAGGAATGCGGTAGCAGCAGTAGCGGCTGTTATCTTACTTGCAAAAAGTGATGAAGGCTTCAAAATAAAAAAGGATAGCTGGAAGGGGCTTTTTCTGCGAAGCTTCTTTGGAACAACAGGGCTTATATGCAATTTCTATGCAGTTGACCATTTGGCCATCGCAGATGCCAATATTCTAAACAAATTGTCACCGTTTTTTGCCATAATCATGTCATATTTTGTGCTTAAGGAGAAAGCAAACAAGACAGAGTGGTTGTGCGTGGTGACGGCGTTTATAGGTGCTGTTTTTGTGGTGAAGCCATCTATGAATGTGCAGTTTTTTAATGCCATGATTGGTGTAATAGGAGGTTTTGGCGCAGGTGTAGCGTATACATTTGTGCGAAAACTCGGTAAGCAGGGAGAGAGAGGACCTGTGATAGTCATGTGCTTTTCGGTATTTTCATGTATAGTGACGGCTCCGTTTCTGCTTGTCGGAGCAAAGCCTATGAGTGTATATCAGATTGTCATGCTGCTTTTTGCAGGAGCTGCCGCTACAGGCGGACAGCTTTCAATTACAAAGGCATACACCAAGGCACCTGCAAAGGAGATATCGGTGTTCGACTATTCGCAGGTTATCTTTGCCGCTCTGCTTGGCTTTGTCTTTTTGCAACAGATACCGGACTATCTAAGTGTGATAGGATATGTTATAATAATAGGCAGTGCAATTTTTAAATGGAACTATAATCTCAGATACGAGGAAAAAGTATGAACTACGCAGGAATAAAATATTGTGACATAGCGAACGGACTGGGCTGCCGCACTGTGCTTTTTGTATCAGGCTGCAGAAATCACTGTAAGGGCTGTTTTCAGCCGCAGACATGGGAATTTGACTATGGAGAGCCGTTTGATGAACAGATACAAAACGAGATACTCGACTCGCTTAAGCCTGCCTATGTGCAGGGAATTACCCTTTTAGGCGGTGATCCTTTTGAGGAGGAGAATCAGGAGGCACTTGTGCCGTTTATGAGAAGAGTTAAGGAGCGCTATCCCAATAAGGATGTGTGGGCTTACACAGGCTATCTGTACGAAGAACTGTTAGAAAACGGACGCAAGCACACAGAGTATACGGATGAGCTTTTATCTATGATAGATGTCCTGGTAGATGGTCCGTTTATAGAGGAGCAGAAGGATATCACGCTCAAATTCAAGGGCTCTGCAAACCAGCGTGTGATAGACATGGAGAAGACAAGAGCAACAGGAGAAGTGTCTATACTGGAATTTACGAAAATATGATTAGAGGATTTGAAATGAAGAAAAAATGCGACAAATTATTAGGAATACTGTGCTATGCGCTTGGAATTTTAGCGGCGCTTTATGTGGGAGGCTGGCTTATGCTGATTAAGCCTATTCATGTGATTATCATAGCATTTGGCAATGATATGCTGACACTTCCACTCTTGCTTAAGAGTATCATAAAGATAGCATTTTCTACGACATTTGCAGGGCTTGTGTGGTGCATCGGATACATAGGCTACAACTTTTTTAAGGGAAATGAGGACCCTGACTGGGCGGCTATAGAAGCGCGCTTCAGAAATAAGCACAGTGATACAACAAACGAAGATTTACTGAAGGAGAGAGAAGTATGATAGTCCGTGTACCTGATTATTTTTCAGAGTTTAGCTGTATAGCCGGAGACTGCAAGGATAGCTGCTGTCTGGGCTGGGAAATTGATATTGATGAGGATTCATATGAGTATTATCAGACACTGCCCGGAGAGGTCGGAGAGCGTCTGAGAAAGGGCATGTATGAGACGGAGGATGGCGGGCACGGCATCCGTACAAACAATTGCGGGCGCTGCATCATGCTAAACGACAAGAATCTGTGTGATTTGTACATAGCAGCTGGCGAGGCATCACTTAGTGAGGTGTGCACCGATTTTCCAAGGTTTGGCATAGAGTACAGAAACGTGGAGCAGAAGTGCCTGAGCCTTGCGTGCGAGGAGGTCTGCCGTATATTTTTCAGCAAAACAAAGCCTGTTAAGTTTGTAGAACAGGAGCTTTTTGGCGACAGCGATGATGACCAGGGAGTCACAGAAGAGGAGGCTGCCTTTTTTGAGGAGGTGCAGCGCGAGCTGATCGCTATACTCCAGGACAGGACAAAGCCAATCGGAGTACGCGTGGATGAGTATCTTGACAGGGCAAACGAGTACCAGAAGAAGCTGAGCCAAAACGATGTTGAAAAGCATATAGACTGGCTTTCGTTTAATGATTTTTCATTTAAGCATTTTGATATCCGCTTCGGTATCATCAATGAGATGGAACTATTGCGTCAGGTATGGCAGGATTTCAAGGATGATATGCAGACAGTCCTCACAGAGGCTGATTATGAAAAACGCATGAAGGAGTATATGGCTAGCAGTGATTACCGTGAAAACGATATTGAGCAGCTTCTTGTATACTTTACCTTCAGATATATCATGAATGCCATCTATGACTCAAATATCATGGTTTATGCATATTTAAGCGTCATGTTTACCATGATAGTCAGGGATATGAATGCCACTCGCTTCTACAAAAACGGTGGCAGCTTCACCATAGAGGACCAGATGGAGGTGGCAAGGATCTTCTCAAAGGAAGTGGAGCATTCCGAGGAAAATGTGGAGGCCGCCAAGGAAGAAATCATCTGGGGATAGTTGATTTAGAGATTAAATATATAATTAAAAAACAATATACTTTTTTATAGTTTTATATTTTTTTAGATTTCAAAAGGAGCTTGCACAGAAATGTGCGGGCTCTTTTTTGTGAAATAATTAAAGGCTTCCACCATTATGCCAGAATCCTCATATTTTTGAGCTGTTTTGGGATTTATAGTGATTTCAGCTACTTTTTCTCGCAATTTTTCCAGCTTTTGGGCTGGTTTTTGGAAGCTGTTTTGGTGATTTTTGCAGTTTCAGCTACTTTTCTCGCAATTTTTTCGGCTTTAGGGCTGAATTTGGGGTGCTGCTTTAAAAGATTTAGGGATTACAGCTCCCCAAGGTCTGCCTACTATACTATCAATCCCTTGTAAACCATAAATTGGTACCTTGAAAACTTCACATAACCATAAATTCGTTCTTTATAAGTGGTACAATAGATGTAGAGAAAATGGAGAAAATCACGTCCAAATATACCGGTTGGAACATTACTATGATCCGGCTGATTACAATAAAGTGATTTACCGGTAGAGGAAGGAAGATTATAGCCAGCGTCTCCAGACAATTTTGTTGGACGCAGACTGTCTGCTTCAAAAATGCAACGGTGGTTATGATGATGTAAGTGAATATCAGCTTCTTGTCCGTGCCTTTTCATTTGAAAAAAACACAGGAAAAGTAAAAGCTTCCTTCAATAAAAACAATGTGAGAACTTTCCTTTCAAAGATCAGTGCAGCTCCGGGATTTCGAATAAAACCGGAAATAGCTTAAAAAATAATTCACAAAATTTCAAATGAAAAATTATCTACTATATCTAGGACTCTTAGTACTAAAAAGATTTCGCATATATTACATAAAAATGAATAAATAGTAAATTTTACCAAAATTACGTGAATAAAATCTCTGTTTATCCCAATAGTCGAAAACCAACGAAAAGACTATAATATAAATACGAAAACGTGCGAAAGGGGATTTTCGTACAAACATAATAAGAAAAGGAGAGGAAATATGGGAAAGTTAAAAGAACGTTTTCACAGGAAAAATGGCATTGTAAGCCGTATCTTTAGTATGGTACTTGCGCTTGCTATGATTATGACTATGATTCCAGCAATCGGTGGTGCAACCACTGCATATGCTGCTAGCCCGACAATCCGGTTGTATTTGGACAAACCAAGTACATGGAATACACCGGTTGTCCATGTCTGGGCTGCCGGTGCTGCGGTAGATAACCATGGCGCAGGAAATGCCACCATTTCACAATGGGGGAATCAGGAAAAACCAAAGCTTGCATTTGAGAAAAGCACCGGGCTCTATTATGTAGATGTACAGAGCAGTGAGTGGACAGGTTTTCAGTTTGTTGATGCAGGTTCTAAAGATGAGTCTGCACCGGAGATAAAGACAGAAGGAGCTGCAATTGAGCAGATTAAGACTTTTACTTCTGATACAAGCATTTATTGTTTATTGGATGACAATGGAAAATATCAGTGGTATAAGGATGCTTCAAAGAAGGAAACTTTGATTCCGGAGTCTGTACCAACAGAATGTGATCTGACTATTAATTATAAGAGCACATTAGGCGATGATGTTGCAGCATATATATATAAGGAGACTAATAAGCCGGCAGGTGAATGGCCGGGAAAAACCATGACTGCAACAGCAGGTCATGAAGGCTGGTATACAATGCATCTGACATTAGATAACAGTACAGATTATTCTCTTATCTTAAATGATGATGGACATGGAAACCAGTTAAAAGACGTAACACTTTCTACAAAAGGAAAGGCAGAAGCAGAGTACTGGTTCGATGGTTCTTTGTCAGAGACAAAACCTGCCGATTGGAAATATGTAACAACCATTCATTATCTTGCTTCAGGAATGGGAAGTACTATTTACAATTATATGTGGGGAGCAGATGCCTCTGCAACAGGAGCAGGTGTTGGAAAAGAATGGCCGGGCGGACAGATTTCGGCAAATGCTGATCATTTGGGATGGTATGATGTAGTATATACACAGGATGTAAAACAGAATTTCAGCTGTATTTTTAATAATAACAACGGAACACAGACGGATAATATTGATGTTTCTGTGACATCAACTAGTACTGAGCTCTGGGTTACCGGAACAAAAGGTGATACAACCGTATATAAAACAGCACCGGACAGCTGGGAGGCACCGGTTCCAGACCACACATTTACTATTTATTATTACAATGAGGATTTATCAACAGACACAGACATGGGAAAAGTTGATTTGTGGATGTGGAATGCCGGATTAGACGGTTCCTATGTTTTTGACGGAACATATTATGATGCTGAAAATAAAGTGACATGGTTTAAACAGACCATTACAGTTGCCGGCAGTAATGTAGGAAAAACGGTAGGATTAAAGGCACGCTATGATAATACAAAAGGATGGGATGGCGGCTCTGATACTGCAGATCGTTCTTTTACAATAAGCGGTGATGAGAATGAGGTATTATATTATGTGGATGGTTCCGATCCGGTTCATGAGAAACCGGTAATCGTACCAACGGAAAAGAGATACCTTGTATTGGATTATGAGAATCCGGGATTAAAAGAAAAAGGTATTACACCACAGTTTTATACATGGTCATCAGGATATGCTTCAGTATTAACCGATTTTACATACGTAGGTGGAGATAAATGGACAGTAACAATCCCAGCAAAACCATCTTGCACAAAGGTTGATTTTTGTATTGCATTAGATTCAACAGGTGACCCATGGATTAAAGATGGTGGAGACCATTCAGTTACATTCCCTTCTGATCAGAAGGTTATCTATGCCAGCATGAAAGCCGGCAGTGAGCCGGAAATTGCTATGCCATATAATATTGGCTATGAAGTAAATGCAGAAAATCAACAGGTATCATATTACTATCGTGATGATGCTGCATTTGTAGATGGCACATTAAAGGATATGACGGTATCTGTTGACGTAAACGGAACAGAGTATCCAATGACATACAATGATACAACAAAGCGTTTTGAGTATGTAAAGAATGGTTTAACAAATGGCAAAACACATTATCGTTACAAAGCAAATGGAAATTATGTTGTAGATGCATTCAATTCAAACAGCGAAAAGTATAATAATGCAGATTACTCATATTTTGAATACTATAAATTAAATGCAACAGTTACAGCAGAAGTTATGAATAAGTCATTTAACTACAATGAGAATAATGTAGTTAAGTTTAATGTTAAACAGGCTGATACAGATACTCAGAAACTTGAAGTTGCAAGTGCAAGTATCGATGTTTCTTCACTTGGTGGAAGTAGTGAGATGCCGATTGAGCCGGAACTGCAGGCAGTTACCATTTCTGCAACAACAGATACAGCATTAGGAATTAAGACATTACCAATTACTGTAACAGACCAGTATGGTAATAAATTCAGTACTACAGTTGATGTTGAAATTACAGACCGTGTGAAGAAAAATGAAAATGATTTCGACTGGGATGAAGCTGTTGTCTACTTTATGATGACAGACCGATTCTTTGATGGTAATGAATCTAACAATACAGCAAGTGGTACAGATACATACGGAGACAACCCTGGACTGTATCATGGCGGAGATTTTGCAGGTGTAACAGCTAAGTTAGATTACTTACAGGATTTAGGAGTAAATACAATCTGGCTTACACCAATTGTAAAGAATATTGCAGGTGTAACTGTGACAGATGAGGGTTCAGAAGATGTTCCTTATAATGCAGCATACCATGGATACTGGGCAAGTGATTTTACAAAATTGAATCCTACAATGGGTACAACAGAAGAATTTAAAACTATGATTAGCGAAGCACATAAACGTGGTATGCGTATTATGGTTGATATTGTTGTAAACCATGCAGGATATGGTACAGAATCAACATTTGCTGATATGCTTAGGGATAAGAGCGTCAGTGAAGGCGATATTAAATCATGGCAGTCTGGATTGCCGGATTTTGCAACAGAGAATGCAGATGTCAGGGCAAAATTAGTAGAATGGCAGACATCATGGATGAGGAATTATGGTGTTGACTATTTCCGTGTAGATACAGTAAAGCATGTTGACAGTACAACATGGGCAGCACTTAAGAATTCTACAACAGAAGTAAATCCATCCTTCAAGATGATTGGAGAATATTATGGTGCAGGATATGCGTCAAATGGTAGTACCTTAGGTAGTGGTCAGATGGATGCAGACCTTGATTTCGATTTTAACGATCAGGCAACAAGCTTTGTAAGTGGCAATATTTCTTCTGTAGAGAAATTCCTTTCTGCAAGAAATTCAGCACTTAATAACGCATACATGACAGGTCAGTTCTTAAGCAGTCATGATGAAGATGGATTTAAGGCTTCCTTAATGAACGGAAAACAATATACCGAGGATGAGGCAACATCAGCAGCGTTAGTTGCAGCTACCTTACAGCTTACTGCAAAGGGTATTCCGGTTATCTATTATGGTGAAGAAGTTGGTTTAAGCGGATTAAATAATTATCCATATCAGACTAATAGATATGACATGGATTTCTCTAAGGCAACAAAGGACAATGTCACATATCAGCATTATAAGAATCTGCTTAGCATCCGTAATGCATACACAGATGTATTTGCAAGAGGAAGCAGAACAGTTGTGGCAAGTTCTGATGAGGAATGCTATGATGTAGTTTCAAGATCCTATGGAGGAACAACCTTATATGTTGGTATGAATATCAAGGATACCGCAAAAGAAGTAAAAGTTCCGGTTAGCTTAGCAGCAGGAACAGAGGTAAAGGATTTATACAGCGGTGCTACATATACTGTAGGAAGTGATAAAACAGTTGCTGTTACAATTCCGGCAGCAAAGGATGGTGGAACAGTTATTCTTGCTGAGGTGAAGAAAACAGTAGATCCAACACCAACACCTGCAGAGAAAGATGATAAGGATTCTACTACAACACCGGCAACAAAGGTTGACTGGAGTAAAGAAGTAGAAACAATCAAGAATGCTTCTGCAAAGGATACTATCGTTGTTAAGATGGATGAAACAGGAGTTGTCTCAAAGGATGCAATTGCAGCCATTAAGGGAACACAGAAGAAGCTTGTTCTTGATATGGGAGACGGAATCAAGTGGGTTATCAATGGTTCTGACGTATCAAAGGTTCCTGCAAAGGATGTAAATATGTCAGTTACAGTTGACAGCAAAAAAATTCCTGAGGATGTTATTAAGGCAGCTAAGATTGAAAAGGATGCAAAGAAGGTAGTACAAATCAGTCTCGCACATGAAGGTGAGTTTGGATTCAAACCGGTTCTTTCAATCGACCTTGGAAAGACATATGCAGGAAAGTATGCTAACCTTTACTATTACAATACAAAGACAAAGGCTCTTGAGGGTCAGATGTCTGTAAAGATTGCAGATGATGGTTCAGCATTACTTAAATTCACTCATGCATCTGATTACGTTATTTCTATAACAGATCAGGCTGCTATTGATAACAAAAAAGCAGCTCCAAAGAGTGGCGATGACAATGAAGCAGCTACATATGTATGCTTACTCGGACTTGCAATGGTTGCAATCACAGCAGCTACATATCGCAAGAAGAGAGCTTGCAAATAAAACAGCTTTTAAACTAAACATTTTATAAACCTCTTAGATGCCGCACCTTCGGGTGCGGCATTTTTACTGTGTATGGCTTAGAGTGAGATGTAACTAAAGTATTTACGTAAAATATCTCATAGTTTTTACATAGAGCAAGTATAGAGTTTACCGGGGCACTGTATAATCCATTATGGTTAAATGATTTACACATGGAGGAATAAAATGAAAAAGAGAAATCAGATCATTGCGGCATTTCTTGCAGCGACAATGATAATTACACCGGCAACATCAATATTTGCAAAGGCAGCAAAGGATGGAAGTTCTAGTGCAGAGTCTTCTTATGGGGAGAGCTTTACAAGCTGGAGGACAAATGAATGGGAGAATAAGCTCAGCAAGGATTGGACAACTGTTTCTATGACACCGGGGGTTAATGAGTCAACCATGAACTTTGCATGGTATTCAAAGACAACAGATACCGTTTCACTGACATATGGTTTAAAGGCAGATTTAAGCGATGGAAAGACTGTTCAGATTACGACTAAGGGCACAGAACAAAAGGATAAAGACGGAAATGAATACAATAGCAATAAGGCAACTATTTCAGGACTTGCAGCTCAGACCACATATTACTATAAGGTGGATGACAAGGAAATAAAGTCCTTTAAAACAGGAAATACAGGTAAATTCAGATTGAACAAAATCGCTGCGCGATGGCCTGCCAAGGCTGTGACGCAGTTTTTCTTTTCCTAAATAAAAAGCAGTGGAAACCAAGTCCTAATAGTAGTATTGTTAAGTCACCACAACCAACAATCAAACAGGATCGACATTACCACTGCCTATGAAAAGATTAACACCTAACCGTTCTTTTAGCAAGCGGTTTTATTATTCCAATGCACCTCCATGTAAGCAGTGATACCCGAAATTACTGACTTTACATGGAGGAATTATTATGTACGAAAAATATTTACTACAGCTTGAGGAAGCTGGAAAAATCCGTAACCTTAAAGAGCGTTCCATTAACTGCTACAAAAACTATGTTTCTTATTTCCTTAATTACATGGAAAAGCACCCGGAAGAGCTTACCTGTCAGGATGTCAGGGACTTTCTTCTTGCCAAGAAGGACAATGGTCTGAAAGCGACCACCCTCAACCTTTATAATTCAGCCATCCGTTTTTTCTATCGGAATGTACTTCACGTTCTGTGGGATGATATCACTGTTCCACGCATGATAATAGAGCACAAACTCCCAACCGTACTTTCTACTGATGAAATTGACCGGCTTCTTGATGCTACGGATGACCTGAAATATAAAGCCATGTTCGCCACAATGTATTCTTCCGGAATGCGTGTCTCGGAAGTGATTCATCTTCATTATGATGATATTTCCCGCACAAACATGCAGATTCATGTCCGGGATACCAAGAACCGGATGGACCGTTATACCATTCTGTCTGAAAGAAACCTTGCACTTCTTACGGAATACTGGTTCCGGAAAGGCAGACCAAAGGGCATTCTGTTTCCGAATCAGTTTACAGGGCAGTATCTTACCGTAAGTACACTGGAACAGGTTATCCGACGTTCTGCATCGGCTGCCGGGTTATCCGGTGTTACTCCTCACTGCCTCCGTCACAGTTTTGCCACCCACCTTATGGAGCAGGGAGTGGAACAGCGGAATATTCAGGCATTGCTTGGACACCGCGATCCGAAATCCACAGAAGTTTATCTTCATGTCAGCAACAAATCCATTATGGGCATCCGCAGTCCTTTTGACAGAAAGGATGGTACAGCCAATGGATAAGCCCACAGTACAGGATATTTTTCATCGTTTTTATCCGGCATACCTTGATCAATATTCACCTTCCCCTGTACAGGCAAAGGTTGCACATAACATCATGAACTGCAAGACCGGTGCCTATGGTGCAAATGTATGTGTATGTGAGGATTGTGGCTTCGTACAGATTCATTACAATTCCTGCCGTAACCGTTGCTGCCCAATGTGTCAGGCTGTTCCGAAAGAAATGTGGATGGATGCACGCAGAGAGGATGTCCTTGATGCTCCTTATTTCCATCTGGTTTTTACGGTTCCTGATATTTTAAACCCTGTCATTTACAGCAACCAGAGACTTCTTTATGATGCCTTATACCATGCAGCTTCTTCCACAATCAGCGAACTGACTGCCGACCCAAAACATCTCGGCGCAAAGGTGGGATACATCTGCATTTTACATACATGGGGTTCTGAAATGAACTTTCATCCCCACATTCATACCATCCTGCTGGGGGGAGGACTGGCTTCCAACAACCAGTGGAAGGACAATGGTGAAAATTTCTTTCTTCCCATCCGGGTCATCTCCAAAATGTTCCGCGGAAAATATCTGGAGGAACTAAAGAGGCTGTGGGAAGAGGATAAGCTGGTATTTCATGGTACTGCAGAAAAATTTCGCAACCATTATACGTTCAAGGAGCTTTTAGATTCCTGTTATGGTATGGACTGGATTCCTCATTGTAAAAAGACATTCAATGGTGCTCAAACAGTAATTAAATACCTTGGTAAGTATACTCATCGCATTGCCGTCAGCAATCACCGCATCGTCCGTATGGATGATGATACCGTTACATTCTTAGTAAAGGATTACCGTAATGAGGGACAGTGGAAGGAACTGACTATTTCGGGTGTAGAGTTTGTCCGGCGGTTTCTCATGCATGTACCACCACGGCGTTTTGTCCGCATCAGGCACTACGGACTGCTATGTTCCCGTACTAAAAGCCAGAAGCTCACCCTTTGCAGAAATTTACTTGGATGTAAGAAGTATCTTTCAAAGCTTCGTGACATGGAAATGCCTGAAATATTGGAACATCTTTATGGCATCAAAGTTTGTGTGTGTAAGGCATGTGGTGGGCATCTTGGAAAGCCACAGATGAGAATGCCACTGCGCTGCTAAAGAGCAACATCTAATACTTTCAAAAGCCTCAGTTTCTGAGGTTTTATCGTCATGCCCATTTGCCTGTTTTTTATAAAATGTTGTAGCTTTCATACCGAGAATCATATATAATCATGGACAGGAACAAAGAATTGAAAGTCCATAGGTTGCGGCTACCCGGACGCTCACTTTGTTCAATTAGGTCAAATCGAAAATGGTGTAAACGAAGGGGCAGTTCTCTGCAATGTCAAAACTGCTTTTTCGTTTACCCCATCATCGATTGTAACCTAAAGAATTTGCTTTTGTAGGTGATCCACAGATTGGTTCATCTAATGAATTAAAGGGATCTGATACAGAGGCGTTTTACAATGCACAGAGCAATGCGGTAGCAAATGACAGCTACAATTGGACACAGACATTGAAAAAGATACAGAGTGCAGGAACTGATTTTATTGTGTCAGCAGGAGACCAGATTCAGACAACAAAGAAAAAAGCTCCGGGAAAAAGTTCTACAACAAGTGAGATAGAGTATGCAGGATATCTTTCACCGGATACACTTGCGTCATTGCCGGTAGCAACAACAGTCGGTAATCATGATGCAGACAATGCCAACTATCAGTACCATTTTAATGTTCCAAACCTCAGCAATCTGGGGGATAATGGAAAAGTTGGTGGTGATTATTATTTCACATATGGTGATGTGCTTTTTATGATGCTTAATACACAGGACACAAACTCAGCAGAGCATATTCAGTTTATCGAAAAAACAGTTGCAAAAAATGCCAATTGCAAGTGGAAAGTAGTTACATTGCATCAGGATATTTATGGTTCGGCAGAGCATTCGAATGAGCCGGAGATTGTGAATTTACGTTATGCGCTTACACCGACATTTGAGAAATATGGTGTAGATGCTGTGCTTACAGGACATGACCATGCTTATTCAAGAAGTAAATTTCTTTCAGGCAATCAGACAGAAAAGACTGTAACATATACTGATGATGAGTTTGATGAAATGCTTGATAAGGATATTGACTATACAGGTGAGGGTACTTTGACTGTAGCACCGGGAAATATCAAAGCAGACACAACAGACGAATCAGAAAAGACATACTTATCTTATCTTACTTCTGTGATGGATGCAGACAGAATTACAGAGACAGGAGAGTATGTGGTAGATCCTAAGGGAATTCTTTATCTTACAGCCAGCAGTTCATCAGGAAGTAAGTATTATGACCTCGTATCACGTCAGCAGTCATATATAGCAAGCAGATGGCAGGAGGATGTCCCTACATATTCACTCATCGATGTGACAGAGACAACCATGACAATTAACACTTATCGTACTGACAATGACAGTGCAATTGATAATACTGTTACTATTGTAAAATCAGCAGACAGATCAGCAGTTGATGCTAAGCTTGCACAGATAAATAAAGAGCTTACAGATAATACACTTGTAGAGAAGGACTACACAACTGGTAGCTGGAAGGCTTTAAAGGATGCGATGGATGCTGCAAACCGTATCAGCCCTGAGACTGAGCAGGCACAGATCAACAAGATACTTGAGAACCTGACAACAGCCAGAAACGGTCTTGTAAAGGTGACTGCACAGGAACCACCAAAACCATCAGAGCAGCCAACAGAAAAGACATCTGAATCAGAGAAAGCATCAGAGCAGCCAACAGAAAAAACATCTGAATCAGAGAAAGCATCAGAAAAGGATGCAAAGAAGACTTCAGAAAAGTCAAACAATAAATCAGCTTCTAAGGTTAAGACCGGCGATGAGTCACAGGCACTGCTTTGGACAATTGTTTGTGTGATTGGTCTTGGAGCAGCAGGAACAGCAGTGGTATTTGCCGGAAAAGAGAGAAAATAGTGAAGAAAATCTGTATTGCAATAATAAGTATTGCTCTGATAATTGCATTTGGAATATCACTGAACAATGTGGAAAAGACAGAACTGCAATCAACTGATGGCCGTGATTTTGAAAAAGCGACGGTGACAGAGATTGTCAGCTCTGATTATTCGGATAGCACTTCAAAGGATTATGATGGTTCTGTGGGTGAAGATGACAGTGTCAGGGCTGGGCAGCAGCAGATAAAGGTCAAAATAAGAACTGGTGAGCATAAGGGAGAAATTCTGGATGCCACCAGTTCTTCATCGTATCTGTATGGTGCCAGATGTAGAATAGGAACAAAGGTAATAGTGATAATCAGCGAGTCGGATGAGCTTACAACGGTAAGTGTCTATAATTATGACAGAGGAAATCAACTGTATATGATAATTGCCTTTTTCCTTATAGTTTTAGTGTTAATTGGAGGACTCAAGGGCTTTAAATCAGCTGTAGGACTTGTGTTTACCTTCTGTTGCATTCTATTTGTATTTATGCCGCTTATCTACAGAGGAGTGTCTCCTATTTTTGCGGCGGCATTTGTGGTAATTATAACAACAGTCGTTGTTATGTATCTGATAGATGGATTTACTGCAAAATCAATCTGTGCAATCGTCGGCACAATAATAGGTGTGGTGTTGGCTGCTGTTTTTGCATTTATATTTGGAAAAATATGCCATATATCCGGCTATAATGTGGATGATATCGAAAGTCTTATTTATATTGGTGAGATGACAGATATAAAGGTGGGAGAGCTGATGTTTGCAGGGATACTGATATCAGCTCTTGGTGCTGTGATGGATGTTGCCATGTCTGTAGCAAGCACTATTAATGAGATTCATGATAAAAATCCAAAGCTTGACACCAAAGAACTGTTTAAGTCCGGCATAAATGTCGGAAAGGACATGATGGGAACCATGTCCAACACGCTGATTCTGGCTTTTGCAGGTGGTTCGATTAATACCTTTGTATATATTTACAGCTATAACTATCAGTATTATCAGGTGCTTGATATGTATTCAATCGGAATTGAAATAATTCAGGGAATTTCTGCAACGCTTGGAGTGATACACACGGTGCCTATAGTGTCTGCAATATCTGCTGTAGCACTAAAGAAAAACATATAATAAATTGGGAAAGAAGTTATATTGCTATCATTGCTTTAAATATATTATAATAAAAAGATAACAGCAAAGGCTGTCAAGGAGAATAATATGAAAAGCACAGCGTTTGATATGGCTATGGTGGCATACAGACAAAATGATATGGAGAGCGCATTTCGTCAGTTTCTGTCGCTGGCAGAGGCGCAAGATGCAGATGCAATGAATATGGTAGCAAATATGTTTGAAAGAGGCCAGGGCACATACAGAGATCCCGGGCGAGCAGTGTTTTGGTGGAAGAAAGCGGTGGAGCTTGGAAATGTGGATGCACTTGCCGATTACGGACAGTATCTGGTCGCTACCTTTTTTGATGGCAAGGAGCAGAAGCTTGGTGCAGGGTATCTGGTTACTGCGACGGAGCGTGGCAACAACAGGGCAGGAGAGAGCCTTGTGGAGTTTGCCCTTAAAAATAACGATGCCGGAGTCAAAGTATACAGGACAGCAACCGAGTACTGCGACAGGGCTATTGCCTCTGCGACAGATTCTTATCTGCGTACACAGTATGTGCAGAAAAAGGGTATGCTTAAATATAAGCTCAGACAGCACAGGATTGGAAACAATTATGTATATCTGGCAGCGGTATTTTCGACAATAGGAGCAGTATTGCTCATGATAGCATCAGTGGATTTGTTTCTTGAGCTGCATATGGAGTATCGTGATATGTTTAAGCTGTTTTCGTATAGTAAAATGATACCGTGGGAGGCAGATATAGCGATGTTCTTTGGTGCGATGCTTTTATTTACGCTTGGCAAGGTAACAAATAAGCTTCATGTGGCAAGCTTTTTGCAGCTTCTTGCATCTGTATTTGCGGTGGCAGTTGTTGCCATGCACTTTATCTGTGTGATAAATGATGGCAGGGTGTGGTATGATAAGCTGCTGTGGTATGTGGTGCTTGTTGTCATTCCGCTTATGCTCGGAAAGCTGTTGGGTGAGATTCTGAGAAAGATTATCGGTATACAGTAATAGTTTCGAGATGACTTAAGCGATGTAAGACATTTAATATGTAAAATAATATTTCGATATGTAACCGGAGGAGAATGAACATGACTCTGCAACAATTAAAATACGTGGTGACAGTGGCAGAATGCGGCAATATAACAGAGGCTGCAAAGCAGCTTTTTGTCTCGCAGCCCACTGTGACCAGCGCTATACATGACCTGGAAAAAGAGATGCAGATAGTTATTTTCATCAGGACAAACAAGGGCGTGATTCTATCAGAAGATGGTGAGAGATTTCTCGGTCATGCCAGACAGGTGCTCGAGCAGGTAGATCTCATAGAGGGGATCTACAAGGATGATGTGGTGAGTAAGCCGCACTTTGCGGTATCGTGTCAGCATTATTCCTTTGCGGTGAATGCATTTGTGGATGTAATCAGAGTGTTTGATGCATATCAGTATGATTTTACCATCAGGGAGGAGCAGACTCACGAAATTATTGAGGATGTCACGAATTTAAAGAGTGAGCTGGGAGTCATATATCTAAGCTCCAAGAATACGGAGGTGCTTTCAAAGATGCTAAAGCGTAATGAACTCGAGTTCACAGAGCTTTTTACAGCCACACCGCATGTATTCATATGTGACAGTCACCCGCTTGCTTCAAAAAAGAGCATCACGATGGATGATCTGCAGGACTATCCGTACCTGACGTATGAGCAGGGAGAGTACAATTCACAGTATTTTTCGGAGGAGTTTGTCAGCACTCTTGACAGCAGAAAGAATATCAGGGTCAGAGACAGAGCTACACTTTTTAATCTGATAATTGGCTTAAATGGCTACACAGTGTGCTCAGGAGTGATTTCCGCTGAGCTGAATGGAAGGAATATTATATCAAAGCCACTTGATGTGGAGGAGTATATGAGGATAGGCATTATCAGCAGAAAGGGTGTGGTACTCTCGCGATATGCAAGGGAGTATATCGAAGCATTGAAGGCGCACTGTATGTGACGTTACAATAATATAATATAATATGTTAAAGGGTCATATCATCGATGCATGCTTGCATGCAATTCGATGTATACCTTAGTGCCACACTATATATAAGGTCTAAATATATACAAATATTTGGTACAAGGAGCATAGCATGTACGATAGTATAATAATAGGAACAGGTCCTGCCGGACTGTCGGCAGCCCTGAATTTAAAAACATATAAAAAGGATTTTATCTGGTTTGGTTCGAAGAACCTAAGCGAAAAGGTGCAAAAGGCAGAGAAAATCACAAACTATCCCGGATTTCCACAGATAAGCGGACAGGAGCTGTTTGAACGCTTTGACGATCATAGGAGAGCAGCGGGAATTGATATAACAGAAAAGACTGTGACCAATATAATGCCTGCAGGAAACGGCTTTATGGTGCTTGCAGACAATGAGATGTATGAGGCAAGGACTCTCATACTTTGCATGGGTGTGATGTCTGCAAAGCAGCTGGACAGGGAGGATGAGCTGCTTGGCAAGAGGCTCAGCTACTGTGCCACCTGTGATGGCATGTTTTACAAGGATAAAAGGATAGCTGTCATATGCAATGACAAAAAGTATGAGCATGAGGTAAAATATCTTGCGGATCTTGCGGCAGAGGTATTGTATTTCCCAGCCTATAATGACAGCGAAATAGAGCTTCCAAATGTAAAGATATCAAAGGATGTACCTATAGCATTAATCGGAGACTCATTTGTGGAAGGAATTACGCTTCGAAGCGGAAAGACTGAGAGCGTAGACGGAGTATTCTGCCTCAGGAACGCCATCGCACCATCAAAGCTTATGCCGCAGCTTGAAATAGAAAACGGACATATATTGGTGGATAGAGCCCAGCAGACAAATGTGGCAGGCTGTTTTGCAGCAGGAGACTGCACAGGCAGGCCATACCAGTATACGAAGGCTGTCGGAGAAGGAAATGTGGCAGCACATTCGTGTATACAATATCTTAGTAAATCAGAAAAATAATATGGCAATGGCATAGAGGCCGGTTAAAGCATGTTAAAGGCAATTACAGCCACTTACCATTGAGAAGATATTGATTTCTCTCAGCTCCGACTGAGACAAATTGTATTTCGTGTCTTAGCATGTCCTCAAGGAAGTTTATGTAGCGCTTAGCATTTACAGGCAGCTCATCATATGACCTGCAATTTGATATATCGGTTTTCCACCCCGGCAGCATTTTGACTACCGGGGTATATTTTTCCAGATTTTCGGTGGGGTCAAAGACGTTTGTTACAGCATTTTTATACTGATATCCTGTGATAACAGGAATCTGATCCATAATGCTTAGGACATCTAGCTTGGTCAGTGCGATTTTGTCAGCATGCTGGCATTTTAGACCATAGCGGCTTGCAACGGCATCAAATGGACCAACACGACGTGGTCTTCCAGTGGCAGCACCATATTCGCCCCCATACTTGCGGACCATTTCAGTCCATTCACCGTTCATAGCTTTTTCTGCGACAAATGGTCCGGCTCCAACACAGGTAGAGTATGCCTTTAGTACACCGACCACATGGTCTAATGAGGCACCGGGGATACCGGCACCTATAGGACCGTAAGCTGAGATGGTGGAGGAGCTTGAAGTATATGGGAAAATACCATAGTCTATATCTCTCATTGCACCAAGCTGTGCTTCAAGTACAACACGTTTTCCTTTTGATAGTGCATCCTCAAGGAATGCACCGGTATCTGTGATATAAGGTGCATATTTTGCAGCCTTCTGCCTGCACCATGACAAAAGAGCTGACAGAGACATAGGCTCCTGATGATAGCAGCCTGCAAGCTCAAGGTTTTTAGCTTCAAGCATGGTCTTAAGTCTGGCCTGTACATTTTCTTCGTCTAAGTGGAGTAAATCACCGAGACGGATTGTTTTTTTACGGTATTTATCGCTGTATGCATAGGCAATACCGCGTTTGGTAGAGCCGAAGGCTGCTCCGGACTTTGAAAGGCGCTCTTCCTCAAGCTCATCCTGTATTTTATGCCACGGCATTGAAATTGTGGCTCTTGTTGATAATTTCAGGTTTTTTGGTGAAACAGATACATCTTGTGTTCTGATCTGTGCAATTTCATTGGACAGATGGTTTAGGTCAATAACCATTCCGTCACCGAGCACACATACTACATCTGGGTGAAGTATTCCGGATGGAAGTAGATTTAAGACAAATTTTCCCTGTTTATTAACTACTGTGTGTCCGGCATTGTTACCACCCTGATAGCGGACTACGATATCCGCATGTTCTGCGAGAAGGTCGATGACACGACCCTTTCCTTCGTCTCCCCAGTTTATTCCTGTAACTGCTGTAAGCATGATGAATGCCTCCTTGTTTTTTGAGTTTAATATTTGTATGTTGGTGCAGAGCTTGTACTGTCCGGATTTTGAATGGTATAAAACAAGTCTGCTTATAATGTGTATGATTCTGTTACGTGCAATACCTAAACGTCTTATCAGTTAGTATTCTTGCAAAGATGAGTCCGAGCGGCAGTGCAATGATAATCATGATTGCTGATGCAAACCATGAAACAGCATCCGAAAGTGCCATTATGCCGAAATTGTATATAGCCCGATACAGATAAAGTCCCGGAACCATTATGACTATGGATGGAACAGTAAGGGATATTCTCGGATATCCGTTGTTTTCCTTGATAAATGATGCGAGAAGCCCTGCTGTGAGAGCTCCGGCAAATGCGGCAGCAGGAGCCGGCATACCTGTCAGGTCTACCAGCTCAAGCCGCAGTGAATTTGCTATGGCACCGATAAGTGCGGCTGTTGCAGCCATGGGAGCTGGACTGTTGAACATGATTGAGAATCCAAACACACCGAAGAAGCTCATTATAAGCCTCAGGATTAGATGTAGTACGGGGGTCAGATTCAAGTCTTCAAAGTCCATAGGCTGCAGTCGCAGAAGCAGTGCCATAATCCATGCAAACATCGTGGCTACCATGACTATTATTATTGCATAGGCAAGGCGTTCAAGACCGGAGCGTAGATCCAGCTTTGCCAGGTCGATTCCGCTTGTGATAAACGGAAATCCGGGTATGATAAAGAGCATAGAACAGATGTATCCGGCTTCGTGAATTGATGGTACATTGAAAGCCATCTCTGCAATTTTTAAAAATGCCGCATATATGAAGCATGAAGCAGAAATTGATACCGCTATATTTAGGAACAAAGTAAAATGATGTTTTATAAGCTTTGTACGTATGAGATTTCCGATGCCGGCTGCTACAAATGCCAGTATCATTTCAATAGGGCCTCCTCCGAGCAAAAATGTGAAGGCGCAGCATGCTATAGCTGCTGCAAGTCCAAGCCTTGCAGGGGAGTAAATGGCATGAATCTGTTCAATCTCATCAAGTCGCCGGTGAATTTCTTCGCCGGTCAGATGAGCTTCCTCGTTAGGAAAATTGTCGACAAACTGCTCCATGCGATAGAGCTTTGATGTGTTTACACCTGTGTTTGCTATGCTGAGTGACTGTGATATACAGTCATTTCCGTCAAAGCAGTTAAACTCGATTGACATAAGTCCGACATCCACTGTACATGTGACACAAAGCTCCTTTGAGAGCCGGTTCATGGAGGTTCTCACACGCCAGGCTCCGGTGCCGCAGGAGAGCATGATGAGTCCGACACGTCCGATTACAGAGGCTTTTTCAATCAGTCCTGCCTTATCTATGAGTATATTTCCATCCTGTCTGGCATAATCATGCCAGGGGATTTCCATATGATTTTTTTCCATGATATCTGTGTAGCTGTTATCTGCCATAAATTATCGCCTCGGCCTTTTGTACATGTTTTTCAAGATTTTTTAGGAAATGAGAGCTTCGCAGGAAAATACCAATTTCATCATACCGCTTGTCATTTTCCACAAGAGAGTCCTGACCGTAAAAAACATATGCCATAGGAAGCTCCTTTTCAATCTGTATCATCAGATCCCATACGGCAGAGTAAGCCTCAGCCTCAGTCTCCTTGAGTTTTACGGTATCGGGAAGCTCTCGTATCAAGAGTATTCCGTCATGCTTTACAATGACCTGCTGCGTGGGAGTCATATGCTCGGAATCATATGTGTGACTGTAGCGGTAAGCCTGTGCGTAGTAGATATCCTTTTTATCTGGCATATCATTGTATATCTCATGAAAATGTATATAGTTCTTGTCGTGAGATATGTGTTTATACTCGGGCAGCGGATTTCCGTGTTCATCGGTCATGATTATCGGATTTTGATGTCCGTCGGCATTGAACCTGTACGGTATGATATATGAATTGCGCAGCAAATCAAATACGGTGTTGTTGCACAGACACATAAGCAGTGCGGAAAGATCGCGGTTGGTATATGCATTGAAGAGAGCTTTAGCAAATTTTTCTGCCGGAAGTGATACATCAAATTCATCGTTGTAAACCAGATTTTCATTGAAGGTTTCCATAAGCCTGTCACACGCCCATGGATCGTTTAGTATCTTCTGAAACAGCATTTCTGTATGGTCTTCTCTTGGAAACATTGTCTTTTCACTCATTTGAAACACGTCCTTTTCTTATATATATAATCAATATTTCTCTTTTGAGCATTTATGATTATACAATTATGATTATAATAAGTAAAAAGTATAATTGATATAATTGAAATATCATATTATTATATCATTAGTATCTGTGTATTACCGGAAAAATGACCGGTAAAACGATAATAAAAAGGAGGCTTTAAATATGGATATAAATTTTGAGTACTACAAGATATTTTATTATGTTGCAAAATACTGCAATTTCACAAAAGCTGCGAGGGCACTTGGAAACAGCCAGCCAAATGTAACCCGCGCCATGAACAATTTGGAGCAGCAGATAAACAGCATACTTTTTATCAGAAATAACAGAGGTGTGCAGCTCACACCGGAGGGAGAGCGTCTGTACGCGCATGTATCTGCAGCGATGTCACAGATACTTGCAGCGGAGGAGGAGCTGTCAGACAGCACAGGTCTGTCACACGGAAGCGTATCAATAGGAGCCAGTGAGACAGCTCTAAACATATATCTGCTTGACAGGCTAAAGACTTTTCACATGGCATATCCGGGTATCAGGCTTAAGATATATAATCACTCCACCCCACAGGCTATAAATGCCGTAAAAAACGGCATGATTGATTTTGCGGTTGTATCGACACCGGTTGAGGTGGAGGCCCCTCTTAAGATGATAAAGCTTGGCTCGTTCCAGGAGATTCTCGTGGGTGGTACCACTTTTACTGCGCTCGGAAGCCAGACCCTGTCATTAAAGGAGCTGCATAATTATCCGCTTATCGGACTGGGGCGGGAGACCATGACATTTCAGTTTTTTAACAGGCTTTTTATGTCACACGGACTTGAATTTGCGCCTGATACAGAGACTGCAACGACAGACCAGATACTGCCACTTGTGAAAAGTGAGCTTGGTCTTGCCTTTATGCCAAAGCCTATGGCAGAGGCTGCGATAGCAAATCGCGAGATTGTAGAGATAGCTCTGGAGGAGGAGATACCGCAGAGAAATATATGTATGGTATACGATATTCATCACCCGATTAGTGCGGCGGCAAGAGAGTTAAAGAAAGTTATATCAGACAGCCATAAGGTGTGATTGGCAGTCGGTGGGATATACATAGGTAACCGGCAGGTTACATATTGCAACAGGTATGTTACACATTGGCAGGTTTGTAACTTACATCTCGTTTAATACTTTGTTAAAATATAGTCAGGCAGATAAGTTATAAGAATTTATCGGCAGAGTTTTTTAGGAGTATTATTTAAAATTGGAAGGAGATTTTACACTATGGCTAACAGAATCATGTTAAACGAGACATCTTATCACGGATCAGGTGCAATCCAGGAGATTGCAACAGAGGCAAAAGCGCATGGCTTAAAAAAAGCACTGGTATGCTCTGACCCTGACTTAATCAAATTTGGGGTTACAGCAAAGGTAACAGATATCCTTGATAAGAACGGATTGGAATATGAGATTTATTCGGAGATTAAGCCAAATCCAACAATCGACAACGTAAAGCATGGCGTGGAGACATTTAAGAAATCAGGAGCTGATTACCTCATTGCAATCGGAGGCGGCTCTTCTATGGATACATCAAAGGCAATCGGTATCATCATCGCAAACCCGGAGTTTGAGGATGTAAGAAGCTTAGAGGGTGTTGCACCTACAAAGAAGCCTTGTGTTCCTATCATCGCAGTACCTACAACAGCAGGAACAGCAGCAGAGGTTACAATCAACTATGTCATCACAGATGTAGAGAGAAAGAGAAAGTTTGTATGTGTGGACCCACATGACATGCCAATCATCGCAATCGTAGACCCAGACATGATGTCATCAATGCCAAAGGGACTTACAGCATCAACAGGTATGGACGCACTCACACATGCTATCGAGGGCTACACAACAAAGGCTGCCTGGGAGATGACAGACATGTTCCATCTCAAAGCAATAGAGATTATTGCAAGATCTTTAAGAAGTGCAGTTGCCAATGAAAAAGAGGGACGTGAGGGCATGGCACTTGGAGAGTACATTGCCGGAATGGGATTCTCAAATGTAGGTCTTGGAATCGATCATTCAATGGCTCATACACTCGGAGCTGTTTATGATACACCACACGGAGTAGCATGTGCTATGATGCTTCCAATCGTAATGGAGTACAATGCAGACTGCACAGGCGAAAAATATCGTGAAATCGCCCGCGCAATGGGAGTAAAGGGCGTAGATGATATGTCTGTAGAGGAGTACAGAAAGGCTGCAATCGATGCTGTAGCGCAGCTCTCTGTAGATGTAGGAATCCCAACAAAGCTTGAAGCTATTAAGGAGGATGACTTAGACTTCCTCGCAGAGTCTGCTCACGCGGATGCATGTGCACCTGGAAATCCAAAGGATGCAAGTGTTGAGGATTTGAAGGCTCTTTTCCGTAAGATTATGTAATTCTGCAACAGCTTACAGGGATGTAAAAATCCGGGAACTGTCAATTGACAGCATTCCCGGATTTTTAACGCTGATATAACTATTAAGACTACCGTGCACATTTTTAAAAACGCACGATACTTGTTCTAAATGGTTCTGAATATTACCTTGAATTATATCAGGTTTACCTCGCGAAACACGTCGGCAAGCTCCTTTGGCATAGCATCAGCGAGCAGTCCGGCAAGCTCCTGAGGGGTGAAGTTTTTATTGCCAAGCACCCACTGTGTTGTCATAAAGACAGAGCCCTGACAGTACATCTCAAGCTGGAACAATAGCTTGTCGGATATTTTCCGGTGACTTTTCCCTTCAATCTGGTCAATATAAAACTGACGAATCAGCTCAAAATCATGCTCCTTTAGATTGTTCTGCTCATCATTTTTAAAAGCAGCCTTAAAGAAAAGGTGCTCCATCCGGATATATTCAAATTTTTTAACAAGGCTTTCGTACACGGTACTGCCCTCACCCATCTGGTGGAAGGATTCAATCAGTATCTTATCAAAATACCAGTTTATCAGGTCATATTTGTCCTGAAAATTTCTGTAAAAGGTTTGTCTGGTCACACCACATGTATCGCAGATTTCCTTAACCGTAATTTTCTCAACAGGAGAGGAAACCATGCATTCCTTCATGGCATTGGCCAGCTTGTATTTTATATCGTTGTTCATAATGTCTCCGAATTATAATGCAGATATCTAATGAGCCTTAAGCTTTGACATAAGTGCTTCCTGCAGTGTTTTTGAAAAATTAATTCCCTCTTCCTGCGCAGCAGTATTTAGCCAAGCCGGAATGGTAAGGGTTTTTCGGACCGATTTATCGAAATGCTCTTTGGCATATGCCTTAACATCTACTGAAACCATATTGGTAAATGCATCGGTATATGTTCCTGTTATGTCTAATTCGTCAGATAGTCTGTCAATATTGATATCAGATAATTTGGATGCTTTAGGAAATTTTTCATTATCCATCTTAGCCGTATACAGATATCCTGCAAGACAATCAACAGCCATGGCCACAGCATCTTCAAGGGTATCTCCTTGTGTTGCAAGATAATTTAAATCAGGAAAGATTACAGAGTATCCATTATCTTCCTTAAAAAAACATGCCGGATATATTGATAACATGATGAGTATACCTCCTTATGATTATTTGATTCCCGCTTGCTTACGGATAGAATTTTCAGTGATTTTGTTCAGTTCTTTGCCTTTATGAAAAGGAATAGTTACTTTTCCGGGCTTTGAAGGATGAATATAATGCCGATGTGATCCGGTTTGGTTTTTGAAAATCCACCCATCGGCAAGTATTATACGTTCCATTTCAGTTGGTTTGATCGGCATATTTTTATCCACCTTTCTTTAGTATATATATAATATAACATATGATACGTATAAATTCAATGCGTGTAAATATAATATATATAAATTTAATATGTATAATTATTGCGTATATAAACTATATATTGTTGTTTATATTTTAGTATGATCAGAAATGATTATATTACCGATTAAAAAGATTGAATTTTAAAATTTATCTGCTAATATATTGATGAAAATATTTTGAAATATACGAGGATATACATACATGAAAGACCTTACAAAAGGAAAACCATCAAGACTCATACTGGCATTTGCCATTCCAATATTTATGGAAAATATACTCCAGCTCACATACAGTATAGTTGACACGAGAATAGTCGGATCATATCTGGGAGAAAACTCACTGGCAGCAGTCGGAGCCACCACGACACTCAGCAATCTGATGATAGGCTTTTTGATGGGCTTAGCTAATGGATTTGCCATAATAACAGCCCAGAAATTTGGAGCAAGGGACTACGCCGGTGTAAAGAAATCGTTTGCTCTGTCAATTAAAATGGGATGTATAATAGCGCTTGCTATAACGGTATTGTGCCTGTTATTTTTGCGTCAGATTCTTGGATTTTTAAATGTATCAAATGATTTGATGGGAATGGCTGTGTCATATATTTTTATTATAATAGCAGGGCTTGTAGCGACATTTTTGTATGATGCATGTGCGGCGGCACTCAGGGCACTGGGCGATACAGTTACGCCGCTTGTCATATTAGCCGTCTCGGTCTGTCTGAATATGGCAGGTGATATTTTCTTTGTGGTCGTACTGAAGGCAGGAGTGGCGGGCGCTGCGATTGCCACTGTACTTGCACAGGTTATTGCGTTTATTGTGTGCTATGTATATATGGTAAAAAGATATGAGCTTTTGCGGTTGTCCCAAAGTGATTTATTTGACAGTCAGATACTGCGAAGACGCATGAAATTATGCGGCGAAAATTGTGATACCGTGATGAAAATGACAATGCTAAAGGCCGGTCTTTCCATGGCATTTATGAGTTCACTTGTAAATATAGGCTCGCTGACCCTGCAGACCGCCATAAACCGACTGGGACAGGATATTATAGTAGCTCACACGGCTGCCAGAAAGATATCGGAGATATTCATGGTCATGTTTACCGTGTTCGGACAGACAATGGCGACCTTCTGTGGGCAGAATATAGGAGCGGGAGAAGTAGCCAGAGTGAAAAAGGGCATAAAACTGGCAATATTCTATACCTGCATATGGTGTACGATGGCAATTATCGCAAGCTACACTATAGGCCCGTGGCTGGTGAAGCTTGTAACAGGCACTAATAATCCTATTGTCATAAAAAATGCCACAAATTATCTCAAATTTGATACTCTGTTTTATTATGTGACCGCTGTCATATGTATAGTGCGAAATGCAATGCAGGGGCTTGGAGAGCAGATAACACCGCTTGTATCAAGCTCACTTGAGATGGTAGGAAAGATTGTCATTGCATTCACACTTGTGCCACTGCTTGGCTATACAGGAGTGATAGTGGCAGAGCCGATAGTATGGTTTATCATGGTGATACCGCTTTTGGTGAAGATATACACAATGCCGGTGCTTAGGAAGCGGGGGCATGGGATTTGAAAAAAGAGTGAAGCAGGCTTTACTCCAACACCAGAAGAAGTCCCATCTTGAACCTTTCGTCAGCGGTTACGCTGTGCAGTCCGTTTTTGTCAAAACGGAAATTTTCGCCTGCTGAGATTGTGTAATCTTTGCCCTCGTAGTCTATTACAGCCTTGCCCTCGAGTGCGAAAATTATTGCATTTCCAGGCGCGCGATGCGGTGTGAGACCGGTGCCCTCATCGAATGCCATAAGCACGAATTTCATTGTGTCGTTGCTTACCACATCAATGTTAGTGATACTGCCATCCTCATATGAGATAAGATCCTTAAGCTTCATGACCTCGCCTGATTTGATAATTTTGTTCATATTGTTGTTCTCCTTTTTTATGATGATTTCGGTGTAAATACAGCCGGTTTCTGTTGTTACTCCGCAGAGTGTTTTCGAAGGGACTACCAGCATATCACCTTCTGATATGGTATGTTTTGCAGCATAATCTCCGATAAGAAAATCAGCGCATCCTTTTGCACCGATGTATACAGTGGTATTATCGTAGGATTCCTGAGAGATTGACGTGCCTTTTCCGAGAGAAAAATAGGTTATGGGTGTTTTGTCACTAAGCCTTGAATTTCGTGAGACGGTCATCTCGTCGCGGATAGGGCGTAAATCTTCTATTTTGAAAACCTTGTCCATAGGATTTCTTGTCCTTCTTTCTTGAATGTTGATTTCATTATTTATAATACAATATTACTATAATTTTGTCCAAAAATATGTTGCATATACAACAAAAACAATATAATAAAATACAAACCGCTTGCTATTTCTTTCACATATGTTAAAATATAGTCAAAGCAGTTTTTCTATAGCAACCTGTGCGGTCGTTGGCACATTTATTACAGAT
>OIFE01000542.1_pt1 | contig 28131 bp, 34 predicted proteins | sample 1581921 | NCBI WGS metagenome assembly OIFE01 (sample SAMN04414075, study PRJEB24778) | human gut metagenome | material: faecal | host: Homo sapiens | reverse complement strand
CGCAGCCGAAGAAGAAGCGGCCCGCGCTGCCAGTGAGGCTGCGGCCCAGGCCGCACAAGAGGCCGAAAACGAACGCCTTGCCGCCGAAGCTGCCGCCGCCAAGCGTGCGGAACAGATAGCCACTGCCCTGGATGCCCGCGACCGCATTCAGTACGGCGATAAGCTGGGCCGCATCTGGATCGAGGAAACCGACGTCGACTGCGACCTCTATTGGGGCGACAGCGAGACCCAGTTCAGCCGCGGTGCAGGCTGCCGATCCGAGAGTGACTGCGTGCTGCCCGGCGAGAACGGCACGGTTTTTATCGGCGGGCATACAGGCTCGTACTTCTCGGATCTCGGCTCCACCGAGCTGGGGGCCATCATCCACCTGGAGACCGACTGGGGCGACTTTACCTACAAAGTCACCGAGATGAAGGTCATCCAGGAGACGGATGTGGACAAGGTGCGCCTTGGTGCGACCGAACCCAGCGCTGTGCTGTACACCTGCTACCCCTTCGGCATCCTGACCCACACACCTCAGCGCTATGCTGTCTACGCCGACCCGGTGAACGCCGATGAATACGGTGTGATACCGGCGGAGATCACAACAGCAGAATAAAACACAAAAGTGAGAGCTTTTCCGCAGCAGGAAAGGCTTTCGCTTTTTATGTACGGTCGTCGAGACGTTTAAGAAAATCGTGGAGCAAATGTTCAACGACGGTGCCACGGCAAAGGGGCACTCTGACATTACGACAGCACGGCGAGTATATACACATATACGGGAACGCCAGCTTGATACAGCAGGCGCGGCACTGGGAAAATTTATAAGTGATAAAACGATATAATTTAAGCCCGGTTTCGTGAGAAATCGGGCTGTTTTTTTACGATGTTTTTACGACGTCTTGCAAAAATAAAAGCGTTTACGACGCTTTTACGACGCGAAAAATAACATGCTTGAACATATTGAGACATTATAAAACGTAGAAAAATAGCGTATCTACGTTTATGGTTCGCAGATACGCTCTCTTTGAAACGATGCGGCTAACAGGACTTGAACGATTTAACGTCGAATTTTCTGCTAAATCCGCATATAAAAACACAGAATCCGCGCATATTTTCCGCAAATTCTAACCGGAAAATATGCGCGGATTTTTTCTTTAAAATTTGCAAGTGCGGTCAAAAGTGCGGTCAAATACCGCACCCCGCACAGCTGCACCAAATGCGAGCTTTTATTTAGTATGGCAACACTTGCCCGGCGGGTCAAGTGCAGCGAAAAACGCTAACCACACCCACCGCACTTGTTTTTCACTAAACACAATTTTATAATAAAAGCATCGACTAGCCGACGAAAAAACCTGTCACATTTTTATATGCGGATGGGTTTATAATTTAATCAGAAAAGCGGAAAAATGAAAAACCTGTCCCGTTTTCACAATTTCAGCGCGTTATAATTATCTTGTAAAAAGGATTTAAACACCAAGGAGGCTAAAACAATGACAAATTTCGTATTACTGCGCCAAATGATGCTTGCGCACGATCTCCAGCAAAAAGACGCCGCTGAGGCGGCGGGTCTAAGCCGGAGCGCCTTTTCTGCGCGAATCCATCGCCGAGCGGACTTTACTGTCGGCGAAATGCTGCGCCTAGGAAAAGCGCTGCACCTCCAGCCTGACGACTACTACAATGTGTTTATGGCCGAGGCCGACACCCAGACGGGGGCGCGAGCATGAGTACAGGCCCACAAGTTGCCATCAACTACGACAATATCCCGCCCGAAATGCAGGCCCGCAAACAATGGGTGCTGTGGGGTGTTGACGCTGACAATCCAAAGGCCCCGTGCCAAATCGTCAACCCTGCACGCGGCGCGAAAGCGAATAACCCCCTGACGTGGGGCATGTTTGAGGCCGCGCGGTGCTCTGTGGAACTGCTGGGCGAGGCGCAGGGCATCGGCTACGAAATCACCCCGGCGGACGGCCTTGTGGCAATCGACTTTGACCACTGCATTGACCCAGACGGCCAACTGATGGAGCCGTTCGCAACGTGGAAAAAAGCCCTTCCCGGATATTGGGAATTATCGCAGAGCGGCCACGGCCTGCACGGTTTTGTACGTGGCACGCTGCCCGCCGGGTGTGGCAATAAACGCCAAATAAACCCACAGAACGAGGACGACAAACGAGAAGTCGAGCTGTACATCAAAGAGAGGTATATTGCCATGACCGGGGCGCTGTGGGGCGCACAGACGCCGCTTGCAGAGGCTCCCGACGCACAGGCGGGCGTTGACGTGATTCTTGGACAGATGTACATGCGCCCCGAGGACGTCCAGGCGGAGGCCGCGCTGCCCGATGTACCAGACCGCCCAGAGGCAGAAATCACCGCGATTATAGAAGCGGCACTCGCAAAAAGCCCTGACTTCTACACGTTGTGGAATTGGACAGAACACCCGGGCAAGCTAGGCGACGAAAGCAAGGATGACATGGCTTTTGTTTGCTCTGCATGGAAAGCCACAGAATATTAGCTTTCTGCCGTGGACTTGATGCACGGACTGGACGCTTCACCGTGGGCGCAGACCAAAACCAACGACGCTAAAAAAGACCACGAGGACAAATGGTTTTCTTGTGGAGCGCGTAAGAATGGCGCATACCGTAGAAATACCGCTTTAGCGGCATACCAGCGGGCAAAGCAGGAAGAGGCGGAACAGCTTGACGGGTTTGCTGCGCTGGCCGCGAATCTCCCGGCGGGCGGGGTCTTCACCGCTGCCGAACTGGACAAAATGGACTTGCCGCCGGTGCAGTGGGCCGTGCCCGGACTGCTGCCTGCTGGGCTGTCGTTCCTTGTGGCGGCCCCCAAAATGGGCAAATCGTGGCTAGCCTTGGATTTGTGCCTGTCTGTGGCCGCTGGCGGTGAGTGGCTGGGCCGCAAGGTGAACCAGGGGCCCACGCTTTACCTGGACTTGGAGGACAGCGCCAACCGCGCACAGGCGCGTATGCGCACGTTGCTGGACGGCTTTACCGCCGCGCCTGAAACTTGCACTTTCCGACTACTGGCCCCGGTGCTGGGCGCAGAACTGTTCAAGATTTTAGACGAATGGGCAGTAGCGAATCCGGGGGCAAAGGTGGTTTGTGTAGATACTTTCCAGAAAATCAAACCCGCCGCCGGAAAAAATGAGACGTCATACGGTGCCGACTATCGTATTTGTAGCCCCTTGCAAAGCTGGGCGCAGCAGCACAACATCTGCGTGTTGCTAGTTCACCACAATAATAAAAACAAGGGTTCCGTGGACATTTTCGATGGGGTCAACGGCTCGCAGGGCCTCACAGGTACGGCGGACGCTGTTCTGCTGCTGACAAAAAGCGAGGGCCGCTTTGCAGAGGACGCTACACTGTCAATAACCGGGCGAGACGTGGACACGGAACAATACCTTGCAAGATTTGATAAAACAACCTGCCACTGGGAATTGCTGGGCACTGTGGACGAGCAAACCAAACAGAGCTTTGAAAGCTCCCCGGCGGTGCTGACCATCAAGGAATTGACCGCCGGGGGCAAGTGGCAAGGCACTGTGCAGGAACTGGCCGACGAGGTGCTGACGCGCTACCCAGACGCAGGGCTGCCCATGTCACCACAGGGACTAGGTAGGTACTTCAACAATCTGTGGCCGGATTTGAAGTACCACGGAATCAAGCACGGCATAGTGCGGGGAGCTAAACATCGAACACATACACTTGCCCGAAAATAGCCCTTTTATAGGGGACACGTCACAAACGTCAATACGTCACCGCCGCCCACACCAATGGCCCACAATACAATATAGAGTGACGTACGAGTGACATTTACCAATATACCACAAACCCCAACAATAATAATGTTTGTGACGTATCCCCTATAGTACACCCCATTTTGTGGGCTTTTCGCCTGTGACGTTTGCAGAAAATCAAACGTCACTTACATGTCACTTTAGGAGGTTACATAAGTATGCAAATCAAAATTTACCGTCTTTTCGTGCCCGTGGCGGTGTGGTACACCCGCCGCTCGGACATCACCCTGCAGCGTGAGATGAACCTTGCCGAGGGCGTCCCCGCGCCCATGACTGCCGAGGAGCTGCGCCGCCTAATTGACACCGGGCAGGCCGCCCCGGCGGAACGTGGAAGTTTCTGCGTGCAATTTGGCGGAGGCGGTCACTACTTCGACGACCGCCGGGCCGCTCTGGCCTACCTCTGCACCCGATGGGGCGGGGAGTTCATCATGCGCCACCTGGACGACGCTGTGGAGCGAGCCGCCCACCGCCGCGTTATTGCAATCTTTGAGGCCAGGCTCGAGGCCGAAAAGTGGCAGAATCGGGCAAACCCCGGCGGAGGTGATACTCAGTGTTGACCCCAAACCAACGCCGCGCCCTGGCGGCTCTGCTGACCTGCAAGAGCCGCGCCGAGGCCTCCCGGCAATGTGGGCTGGGCCTGCGCACGATACAAGACTACGAGAAACAGCCGGAGTTCGCCGAGGCTCTGGAGCGCGGCAGGCGGGAGCTGCTGGCCGATGCTGCCCACAGGATGGCCGCCGGGTATACTCAGACCGTGGACACCCTGCAAGAGATCGTAGAGAACCCCGACACGCCGGACGCCTCCCGCGTGGCCGCTGCCCGCGCTCTGTTGGATTATGGGCTAAAATTTGCCGAAATAACGGATATTAACAAGCGCTTAGATAAATTGGAGGGCTTACTGTGATTTTTGAGGAGTTCACAAACGCTGTTGACCAAATCGCCCGGGACTACCTGCGCCAACAGGCCACCGACCCCACCGCCCGCGAACGTTGGCAGGCAGAGCTTGACACGCTGCGCAGGCTTTACCCATTTCACTTGAAAGCCTGGGCGGCTATGCCCGCTCCCAAGCCTGCCGCGGATGAACACCGCGCCCAGCTGTGGGTAGATGAACGTCTTGCGGCCGACGATCTGACGCTGAACGACTACACGTTTATTTGCAAGTGGTACAGAGACGCGGCGGGCCTGTACCCGGCTATGCAGGCCGCGGCAAAGGGCCGCAAAGTTTTTGCGCAGGTGTTCGCCCAGCAATGCCCCACAGTCGAGCAGCGGCAAGCCGCTTTTACCAAATTTGCCAACCTGGCGCAGGCCGTGCTCGATGCAGACCCCGCCACGCTGCCACAGCTTGACGTGGGCATGATGGGCCGCGGATGGCTTGACAATCAGCCTGTTGTGCTGCCGTTTTCCACCGCGTGGGAGAACACCCGCCGGGAATCCGCGGAGGTCATGGGCTACACAGACCGTTTGTTACTGTGAGGGGGCGACACGATGAAAGACGCTCTTGCCCGCCTGGAGGCCCTAGAGCGGGGCCAACCTGGCGACCTGCTGCTGATCGTCACAGAGCGGCAGACGCCAGACGGCCCGCGCTATGAGCTGCCAAGCGGCGATCTGCTGCCCCTGCCCGATGTTTACGCATACATGAGGCTGCACGGTCAAGGCGTCCTGCTGATTGACGATCTGCCGGAGCTGCAGAAACCGAAACGAGGGAGGAAGCCGAAACATGAGCAGTAATTATTTGCTGGAATCCCTGCACCGCCAGACCGCCACAGGCTTGACCGTGGGTGTGGAGGACAGCTTTTTACACAACACCGTCCGCCTAGTATACCGCACCCGGCCTGATGGCGTCATTACGTCGTGGCAGGTAGAGGGGCCAGACCTGTCCGCCCCTGCCGTCTTTAAGACCAAAGAGCAGGCACAGGCGTTCATCCGTGGCCGCTGGGGCATCTCCACACAAAGAAATGGGGCGAGCCATGAGCCGCCCAGGCCCGCCGGGGCGGGTCAAGAGGCCTGCACCCATACGAACCAAACCACAGGCCCGCAAGGGCCAGAAGCGGCCCCACAGCGGGGCCAGACAGTCTACTAGAGTTTAGGAGGATTTACCATGAACTATGTACAAGAAGCCCGCAAAATCATCACCGACTACTTCACCGCCATGAAGCCGTCCGAGCAGCTGCTGAAAGAAGCCGCCGACGAACTGCACTAGGGCCACATCACGGAAACCTACGCCAAAGAGTTGGCCGACCACGCCGCGAACGAGAAGCGCACGCTGCGCAATAATGCGTGGTCACAGCTGGAGGCGCTGCTGCGCAAGTTTGCCCTTGCCGCCGGGCTTGCAGATGCACCAAACGGCGACGCCCTCCAAGGCGGTGACTACAAGCTGTTGGCGGACAACTTCCCCATGAGCGCGGAAGAGTTTGCCGCCCTGTGTGAGCGCAACAAGAACAACCCCACGCTGCTGCGCAAGGCTATGGAGTACGGCAACAAAAACGGCGGCCTGGCCCCCTACGCCAAAAAATATTACCGCTCTGCCCATGACCGGGTGCAGCTGTTCAAAACGTTGGTGCAGCGTTGCGGCGCGGTGCTGGATGCAGAGCCGACCAGCCCCACCCGCGGCGACGCCTATTGGAACATGATCGCCCGCGACGTCGAGCCGTGGGCGACGCTGTGAGCGCCAGGGAGGGCCAACGCATGGAACTGGACAAACTACTTGCACAGGTGGAGGACGCCCGCAAGGCCCCCCTGCGCGTGTGCTGCCGCACCCCGGCGGGTGAGCTGATCGTCACCAGCGTGGAGGACTGTGCCCGCCAGGGCTGCCGCTACTTCCACATCGTGGCAGACGACCTGGACACCCTGCTGGACAGAGAACTGAACCACAGACCATAAGCACCACAGAGATGCACCGCGATGGCGGCGACTAGCTGCGCATTGGATGACGTGCAACGCATACCCAACGACCGCAAAGAAACGCCCCACAGCACCGCAAACGGGTCACTGTGGGGCGTTCTCTGTATTACTTGAGCATTTCCTCCGTCTCTGGCGGCAGAGCGTCCTCTGTGGGCTGCTCTCGGTCCATGCGCTGGGCCACCGCGCCCACAATGTAGGCGTTGAGGCTTTCCCCGGCGGCATCTGCTGCCGCCTGGACTGCTGTGGCGTCTGTTTGGGCAAACCTAACCGAAACAGTTTTGAATTTAGATAAATACCGTGCATTACTGGCCCTTTTAGCGTCGCTGGACATTTTGAAAACCTCCCAGGTGATATAGTGAATCAAGAATAGTGTATCACATATTCATGAATCATGCAATATGCACATTTTGCACAACTTGTATGATTCATGAATAAGCATACCGCCAAAAATACATGAATCATGTTGACATTGCGCATGAATCATGTATACTATAGTCACAGGAACACCAGAACACAAGGAGGCACAGAACGATGTACACCTATGACATCACTTATGAAATGCAGAACGGAGAGCGCCGCACCTGCATCGTCACGCACTACAATCTAGTCAAGGCCGCACAGCAGGCAGCGCGACTACTTCCCGAGTATGACCCGAACTATAAAATGCTCGTGGAAATCAAAGAGCACATTTACGACTAAGCCGAAACGCCCGCGAGGGCGTCCGCCGGGGACAGCCGCCCGGCGCTGATGATGGCAGGCCACAGGGTGCTGCAACACCCAGAGCGCGGCAACGCTCAAACCATACAGGCATTTGATAGAATGGCCCGACCCAGCACAAAAGCCGAAACCCTCCCCGCCTGTGGAGGGTACACCGGGGGCGTCCTCCCCGGTGCTGATGATGGCAGGACACAGAACGGAGGCACCACAGATGCTAGACAAATTTGAACCGTGGACGACGCAGGCGGAGGCGCTGCGCACCCGCCACGTTATCCAGGTAAGCCCTAAGACTTATAACTTTCTCGACCAACTGATGGACGTCTATCAGGCGCGACCCATAAACCCCGCTTCCCGTGTGGCGCTGCTAGACCTGCTTACCGTCGTTTTTCTGGTGGGTGAAATCAGCGGGAAGCGCAAAGACCGCGCCCGCCGCAAAGGAGGCGAACGCCAATGAACATCACAGACTTGACCGAGCGCGAGAAAGCTATTCTTGCAGAATTTCGCAGTATGACCGAGGAACAGCAAGACACCTGCCTGCGTGACTTGCAAGAACTACTAAAGAAGAAGGAGGCAGAACCACAATGACCATGAGAACCAACAGCGCCAAGTGGACGGGCACACGCTGGCGCATCGACGTTCAGAAGGACGGAACCCGCAAGAGCTTTTACAGTTCCAAGCCTGGCCGCACAGGCCAGAGGGAGGCCAACGCCAAGGCCGACAAGTGGCTGACAACTGGCGTATCAGACACCGCCCTGCGCGTCTCCCAGGCCTACGCTATGTGGTATGAGACACAACAGGAGACAACCAGCGAGGGCAACTGCCGCAATATCGCCACACGCTGGCGACACTGGATTGAGCCGAACATTGGCAATAAGAAGCTATCCACCCTGACCGAACAGGACTTGCAGAACATCGTTAATAAGGCCTACGCGGCAGGCCTGTCTAAAAAGACACTATCCTGCATCTGTTCAGACCTGCGTGCGCTGTGCAAGTTCTGCCGCGCTGCCAAACTCTCCACCTTCAACCCCGAGGGCCTGCGCGTGCCCGCCGGGGCACGTCTCAAAGGCAAGAAGGTTTTGCAGCCCTCTGACCTCATAACCCTGTTCAATGTGGACACCACACTGTACAAAGGCCAGACCGTCCCAGATGATTATATAAACGCCTACCGTTTCCAGGTGCTTACAGGCCTGCGTCCCGGTGAGCTTGTGGGCCTGCAATGGGGCGATATCCAAGGGAACACCGTCCATGTACAGCGGGCAGTCAACGTGCGAGGGGAAGTCACCAAGGGAAAGAACCAGAACGCCGTCCGATCGTTCGTACTGTCTCGTATGGCCCGGCGGGTGCTGGACGATCAGCGCCAGATCACCGGACGCCAAGAAAGCGTGTTTTGCATCCTGACAGAGTATAACTATTACTGGCGCTGGAAAGTCTACTGCAAGGCCAACGGCTTGACCGTTGTGACGCCCTACGAACTGCGCCACACATTTGTCTCAGTGGTCAAGACGCTGTCCGCCGGGGAAGTCAAAGGACTTGTGGGCCACAGCCTGGATATGGACACCTTTGGAGTGTATGGGCACGCTCTGACTGGCGAGGCAGAGGCCACAGCGGAGGCAGTAGAGGGAACATTTTTAAAGATTCTGAATAACGCCTAAAGAAGTGCGGTCAAAAATGCGGTCAAGGAAACAAAAAAGGCGCTGAAACTAACGTTTCGACGCCAATTTTGCAAGTGCGGCTAACAGGACTTGAACCTGCACGTCGTGGACACTGGACCCTAAAACCAGCGCGTCTGCCAATTCCGCCATAGCCGCATAACAAAAATAGTTTACCAAGTTTCGGTGCATTTGTCAATGCAAAATGTTGATTGACACCGCGCCCCAAGGCGATTATTCTATAAGAAAAGGTCAACACCTATGCAATACACAAAACTGGGATACACCGATATTGAAATTTCCAAGGTCTGCGTGGGTTGCATGAGCTTTGGCGTGGCGGGCAAAGTGCGGGCGCTGGATGTGGCCTGAGCGCTGAGGATATCGCCGCCCTGGCGGAATGCTGCCTGCCGCATCCCATTGTGGGCACCACCAACGCTAACCTGCCGCAGGGAGTTGTGCTGCTGGACAAGAAAAAGTAAAATAGAAATGGGATTGCACACGGAAAATTGTACCTACTGTGTGCGCTTTTTACATTCTGTCTATGGACGCGCAACCCGGTTATACGGTATACTATACCCAAACCGCCCGCTCACCTGTGACTACGGAGGTACACCTTGAAACAAAACCTGCTTGCCAAATTCTCGCCCTTCAATTTTTTGATGCTGCTCGTCGCGGGCATCATCAACGCTATTGGTGTTACGCTGTTCATTGCACCGGTGCAGTTGTATGACAGCGGCATTTCCGGCACATCGATCCTGCTGTCCCAGCTGACGCCGGATTATCTCTCGCTGTCCTTCTTTCTGGTGCTGCTCAACGTGCCGCTGCTGCTGTTCGGATTCAAGCGGCAGGGAGCGGTGTTCTCTGTCTACGCCATCTTTGCGGTCTGCGTCTACTCGGCGGCGGCTTGGCTTATCACCGACGTGTTACCCATCGATGTGAGCATTGCGTCGCCACTGGCGGGAACAGACCTGTTCCTCTGCGCGTTGTTCGGCGGCATTATTTCGGGCGTCGGCAGCGGCCTGGCGATACGCTACGGCGGCGCGATGGACGGCATTGAGGTCGTGGCGGTCATTTTTGCCAAGCCGCTGGGGCTTTCGGTGGGCACGTTTGTCTTGATTTATAACGTGCTGCTGTACATTATATGCGGCGTGGTCATGGGCAGCTGGATACTGCCACTCTACTCTATCGTGACCTACGCGGCGGGGTCCAAGACGGTGGACTTCATCGTGGACGGCTTGGACAGTGCTAAGGCGGCCATGATCATTACGACCAACCCGGATGAAATCGCCCGCACCGTGTCGGAAGAGTTCGGCACCGGCCTGACGATTCTCGACGCCCACGGGTTTTACTCAGACACCCCTAAAACAGTACTCTATGTCGTGGTCAACCGCTTCCAGACTGTCAAGCTGAAAACGTTCGTTAAGGCCATTGACCCCAACGCCTACATGGCCATCAGCCCGGTGGCTGACCTGCTGCACGGCAGTAAGGAAGAATCTGTCTGACCCCAAGCCCCTGCGCCCACTGCGGTGCAGGGGCTTTTTGCCGACATAATCCGCCCATGCCCTGCACATCCTAATGCAAAAGCGAGGGAATGTGCTATGTGCAAACACAAATTTTTGCGGCGGGCATTGGCAGTGTTGGCCGCCTGCCTGCTGCTGGGGGCAGCCTGTCTGGCTGGCCTTGCCAAGGCACTGCCGGATACGTTTTACATCGACGGTGCACTGACCGATTTAAAAATCGCCGCCATGCCGTTTCTGTCCGTCGCGCAGCCCCGGCAGGGGAGCATGGCGGCAGACAACGCCGTGGCCGATAAAAGCGGCAACGTGACGCTGACATTGCTGGGGGTTGTGCCCATCAAGACGGTGCGCGCGGTAAGCACCCCACGCCGCACGGTGCAGGTCTGTGGTACGCCGTTTGGGGTCAAAATGTTCTCCGACGGGGCACTGATTGTGGCGTTCTCCGATCGCTACACGGCATTGGGCAGTGAGAACCCGGCCAAGGCTGCAGGCCTGCGGCTGGGAGATTGGATCGTCTCGGCAGGAGGGCGGCCTGTGCGCAGCAACGATGACCTGACGGCGGCTATCCAGGCGGCGGACGGTGCACCGCTGACCGTAGTATATCGCCGTGATGGCGTACAGCACACGGCGGCTCTGACACCGGCACAGGACGAAAAGGGACGCTATAAAGCGGGCGTCTGGGTGCGGGACTCTGGGGCGGGCATCGGCACAATGAGCTTTGTAGACGCCCAGCACGGCACCTTTGCAGGACTGGGCCATTCCATCAGCGATACCGACACCGGCACTGAGCTGACGCTGCTCTCGGGTGAAATTGTCCCGGTGACGATCACCGGCTGTATCCGGGGTGCGGCGGGCAGCCCGGGGGAACTGCGGGGCGAGTTCTCCGCTAAGGCGGTGGGCCGGGTGTTGGCAAACGATGCCGCCGGGGTGTACGGCAGCTATACCGGCGGTACGATCGGCCAGGCTGTGCCGGTGGCGAATGTGCAGGAAGTCACACCCGGCGAGGCAGAATTGTGGACGACTGTGCAGGGAACGACTGCACAGCCCTATAAAGTACGGATCGAGAGGGTGACGATGACCGGTAGTGACCCGAACCGCAACCTGCTTATTAAAGTGACGGATGAGCGGTTACTGGAAAAAACCGGAGGCATTGTGCAGGGCATGAGCGGCTCGCCTATTGTGCAGAATGGGCAGCTGGCAGCCGTACTGACCCATGTGCTGGTCAATGACCCAGCGAAGGGCTACGCCATCTTTGCGGCAACGATGCTGGAAAAAGCGGATGCTGTCATAAAGTGATGAGCAGTGCCCTATCTACCCGAACAGAGCGGGAAAAGGCGGGAAAAGAGTTGCCTGGGAAAATGACGTAAAATGGAATAGCGTGACGCTGCGTGTAATATTGCGGCGAATTGCGGCGAAATATAGGAAAACTTGTCGAACGAAAGTTGGCCGAAATTATGAAAAAATGCTCCATACCCTATTGCAGATAGTGGAAAAACATGGTAAAATTTCCAATGTAAGCAGAGCTTGAGCAAAGTTTACGCGCAAAGGAACGCGCAGCTCAGAAAGTATGGAGGATATGTGACGATGGAAAAGATCAAATTTGTGATGACCGACACTGACACGCAGGTGTCCGATGCTTGCAGACGTGCGCTGGAAGGAAAGGGTGTTTCCGTGACCGTCTGTGAGAAAAACGGCACCAAGGCGCTGGATGCACTGCTGGCAATCCACCCGCAGGCCGTGCTTCTGGATGCTTTTATGCCTGACCTGGATGCAATCACGGTCAAGCAGCGTTACGAGGCTCAGAACGCGGGCGGCAGCCGTACCACGTTCTTCGTCACCGGCGCGTTTCAGAGCGAGGAGATCGAGCAGGAACTGCTGGACAGCGGGTTCTCGTTCTTCTTCGTCAAGCCCTTTGATGAAAATGTACTGGTAAGCCGCGTCCTGAAAGCGGCCGGCAACACGATACGCCCGCAGATCGTGTCCCAGGACAGCGACGAACTCACCGTGACGGAGATCCTGCACCAGATCGGCGTACCGGCGCACATCAAGGGCTACCAGTTCTTGCGCGATGCAATTTTGCTGACCATCAGCGACCATGGGTACATCAATGCCGTGACGAAGCGCCTCTACCCGGAGATTGCCAAGAGGAACATGACAACCGCCAGCCGCGTGGAGCGTGCCATCCGCCACGCCATCGAGGTGGCGTGGGACCGCGGAGATGTGGACACGCTGAACAGTTATTTCGGCTATACGATCCACAACCTGCGCGGTAAACCGACGAACAGCGAGTTTATCGCCATGATTTCGGATAAAATTCGCTTGGACAAAAAGCGCCACGCATAATGCCGCAGGGCAGGCAGCCCAACACCCTGACGATAAGCAAGCAACAAAAACTTATAAAAACAAAAAATGTAAAAAAGCTCAAGTCTGTTACAAAGCACCGGGGCGTATCCAACTGTATGGTGGATATGCCCCGGCGTTTTGTGAGATTTTTGAAGGGGTGATTTAATTGGTTTTGACGGGCGTAGATGCCATATGTGGTTTCGCCGTCTTGGACAGTATCGAGTAAAGAATAGTTTTGGAGAGAGCCTGAATCCATTTTGCTCTCATCCAAAACAAAATAATCCCTATAATTTTCCCGGCTTCTCCTTGACAAACCCATCTTCATCGTGTATAATTATATCCGTTGCTTGCCTCTGTAGCTCAGTCGGTAGAGCAGGGGACTGAAAATCCCCGTGTCATTGGTTCGATTCCGATCGGAGGCACCAGTCAGGAGACCCAAAAGGGTTTCCAATATGCGGCCGTAGCTCATCTGGTAGAGCGCCACCTTGCCAAGGTGGAGGTAGCGAGTTCGAGCCTCGTCGGCCGCTCCACAGCGTAACCACCCTTCGGGGTGGTTTTTTTGTTTATGTAAGCCGTTTGATATAAAAATATGCCGTGTGTGCAGTTGTCTGCACACACGGCGTATTTTTATATCGCAGAATCAGGACTCGACCTTGATTTTATCCTTGGCATATTCTAGGGCGAGACCAATCAGCTCATTGCGGGAACGATTGGTTTTTCTGGCCAGATCGTCATAAAAATCCACGATGGACTTGTCCACGCGGATGGTAAACATAACTGGTTCGGTTTTTCTTGTGATTTTGAGCTCGTCCATACTATCACCACCTACTTATATTATGATGAAAAATATGGGGTTTGAAAATGTGTAAAATATGTTGAAAAATAAACATATAAGTGTTACCATAGAGATACACTCAAAAATAGGAGGTATATCATGGAAAACAAATCGAGTGGCCCTGTACAAACAGAAAGCAGCAAGACGAGCGGACAGGTTATTTGTCCCAAATGCGGAACACCTTTTGCAGCAAGGGAAAAGAAATGTCCGTCCTGCGGCGAAACCAATAGGCTGACAGTATGCAAGTCCTGCGGTGCGCAGATGGCAAAGAGCGCGAAGCAGTGCCCGTCCTGCGGTGCTAAACAGAAAAAGCCGATTTACAAGCGTGTGTGGTTCTGGATTTTGGTTGTTATTGTCGTGATGATTGCGGCCAGTTCGTCCGGTAAAGAGAAACAGAACACAGCTCCGGCTCCAACTGCTACTCCAAAAGTTACTAGTGAGGCAGTATCAAACAGCAAAGATACGTCTGCGCAGAGTGACACGAATGAGCTCCAAGAAGCAGAACCCGCAGAATCAGAAGCTCCACAGGAGACGGCAAGCGAGGTTGAGCAGCCCGCAGCCGAGCCAGAGGTCACGATGGGAGAGCGCAACGCTCTGGCCAAAGCAAAGTCCTATCTGGACTTCACGGCGTTCTCGTATACAGGACTTATCGACCAGTTGGAATATGAGGGCTTCAGCACCGAGGAAGCAACCTACGGTGCGGACAACTGCGGTGCAGACTGGAATGAGCAGGCTGCAAAAAAGGCAAAGAGCTATCTGGAGTTTACCTCTTTCTCCCGCAGTGGCTTAATGGACCAATTGCTGTATGATGGTTTTACCCAGGAACAGGCTGAGTACGGTGTGACACAAAACGGATATTAAACAGCATTCGGGTTGGATTCTCGCGCTAAATCCGGCCAAAATAGTGCATACCTCGCCTTTTGCCCATTGACAGCGGCACTTCTATAACAGTATACTTAAACTGTTCTTTTGCGAAAGCGGAAGAACGATTTGCGGTATAGTATTAAAAGGAGTGCGGAATCATGAAAAACAATACCATTAAAACTTTCGTTGCCGTCGGCATCGGCGCAGCCCTGTTCTTTGTCCTAGGCCGTTTCGTAGCGATCCCCAGCCCGGTACCCAACACTAACATCAGCCTTCAGTACGCTGTTCTGGGTCTGCTGGCTGCTATGTACGGCCCTGTGGCTGGTGGCCTGATCGGCTTCATCGGTCACGCCCTTATCGACCTGTCCTGGGGCGGCATCCCGTGGTGGAGCTGGGTCATTGCCTCTGCCTTCACCGGTGTTGTCGTTGGCCTGTTTGCCAAGAAGCTGAACATCCAGGATGGTGACTTCAACAAGGTTAAGGCCGCTACCTTCGCCGTTGCCAACGTTGTGGCCCACGCCATTGCCTGGGTCGTCGTTGCGCCTGTGCTGGACATCCTGATTTATTCTGAGCCTGTTAAGAAGGTCTTTGCACAAGGCGCTTTCGCCGCTGTGTCCAACATCATCACGGCTGTCGTGGTCGGCGGCCTGCTGATTCTGGCTTACACCAAGACCATTGCCAAGAAGGGCTCTCTGGACAAAGAGTAATCACGTTTGACCCCCGTATGCCTTCCCACGAACGCGGGAAGGCATTTTGCTGTTACAACAACTATTTCCCTGCGAGGTGCCGTATGGCAGAGACCAAAACACCCATCATATCCTTCAAAAATTTTTCGTTCCAGTACCGCGCCCAAAAGCAGCCCACCCTGCATGATATCAACCTGGATATCTACCCGGGTGAGCGCGTCCTGATTGCAGGGCCTTCCGGCAGCGGCAAAAGCACACTGGCAGCCTGCATCAATGGCCTGAATCCCTTCTCCAACCCCGGTGAGTGTACAGGTAGCCTGACAGTAGACGGCGTGGATGCGCCCAACAGCAGCATTTTTGAGCTGGCGGATCATGTCGGCACCGTGCTGCAGGATCCGGACGGCCAGTTCATCGGCCTGACGGTGGCGGAAGATATCGCCTTTGCGCTGGAAAACAGCTGCACCCCGCAGAAAGAAATGCACGAGACGACTCGCCGCGTCGCTGAACTGGTGGGAATCGAAAACCACCTGGATTACGCCCCGCACGAGCTTTCGGGCGGGCAGAAGCAACGCGTCAGCCTGGCGGGTGTCATGGTCGATGAAGTCAAAATCCTACTCTTTGACGAGCCGCTGGCAAACCTCGACCCGGCCACCGGCAAGCAGGCCATCGAACTGATCGACACAATCCAGCAAAAGACCGACACGACGGTGCTCATCATCGAGCATCGCCTCGAGGATGTGCTCTGGCGCAGCGTGGACCGCATCGTACTGGTCAACGACGGCCGCATTTTGGCGGACCTGCGCCCCGACGAGCTGCTGTCCGGCGCATTGTTGGCCGAAAACGGCATCCGCGAGCCGCTCTACGTAACGGCTATGCGGTATGCGGGCGTTGCCATCACGCCTGAAAAGCACCCTGCTCACGTTGATTCTGTCGTACTGGACGACGCCGACACCGCAAAACTGCAGGCCTGGTTCAAGGCTGAGCCGCTGCCTGCCCCCAAGCCCGCACCCCAGCCGCTGCTGGAAGTCAAGGGCCTGAGCTTCGGCTACAACAAGGGCCAGCGAACCCTGACCAATGTAAGTTTCACGATTGGCAGGGGAGAAATGGTCAGCATCGTGGGTCGCAACGGCGCGGGCAAGTCGACCCTCTCCAAACTGATCTGCGGTTTTGAGACGCCGGACAGTGGTGAAATTTTCTTTGACGGCAAGAACTTGAAAGAAGAAAACATCCGCCGCCGCGCCAGGCACATCGGCTACGTTATGCAGAACCCGAACCAGATGATTTCCAAAACGATGATTTTCGATGAAGTCGCGCTGGGTCTGCAGGGCAGCGGCCTGAGCGAGGCTGACATCCGCGCCAAAGTCGAGGACACCCTCAAGATCTGCGGCCTGTATCCCTTCCGCAACTGGCCGATTTCTGCATTAAGCTTCGGCCAGAAAAAGCGTGTGACCATCGCCAGCGTGCTGGTGCAGGACCCCGAGCTTATCATCCTCGATGAGCCGACAGCCGGACAGGATTTCCGCCATTATACGGACATTATGGAGTTCCTGCGCGGGCTGAATGCCACGGGTGTGACCGTCGTGATGATCACCCACGATATGCACCTGATGCTGGAATACACGCCCCGAGCGCTGGCCTTCTGTGACGGGCGGCTGATTGCGGATCGCAGCGCGGCGGCCATCCTCTGCGACCCAAAGCTCATCGAGCAGGCGGCACTGAAAGAAACCAGCCTGTACACGCTGGCCAACCGCTGTGGCATTGCGCCCGCGGAAGATTTTGTAGAACGCTTTATCGCGGCTGACAGGGAGGTGCGTGCGCATGGCTGCTAATACCGTTTTGAACTACCTGCCGCGTAAAAGCGTGGTGCATGAGCTGACTGGAACAACCAAGCTGGCGTTCTTTCTGCTGTTCACCTTCGCCGGCATGATCACCTACAATACTTGGGTGCTGTTGGGGCTGATGGTCGTCAGCTTTGCGGCGTTCAAACTAAGCCACATCAAGCTGCGGGAAGTCCGGTTCATGCTGGTCTTTATGCTGGTGTTCCTGGCGCTGAACGATTTGTTCATCTTTTTGTTTGACCCCAACCAGGGCACGACGCTCTATGGCACCCGCACGGTGCTGTGCCATCTGTTCTGGCGGTATGATCTGACTGCTGAGCAGCTGTTTTATATGTTCAACATTTCGCTGAAATATTTTGTGGCGCTGCCGGTGGCTATCCTCTTTATTTCGGCCACGAACCCCAGCGAGTTTGCCGCCAGCCTCAACAGCATCGGCATTTCCTACAAGGTCGGCTACTCGGTGGCGATTGCCCTGCGGTACATCCCGGATATCCAGCGTGACTACCATAGCATCAGCCAGGCGCAGCAGGCCCGCGGCGTTGAACTGGGCCGCAGCGAGCCGTTTTTCAAGCGACTGAAAAACTCGGTCAACATCCTGCTGCCGCTGATTTTGACGAGCTTGAACCGTATTGACACGATTTCCAACGCCATGGAGCTGCGCGGCTTTGGAAAAAGTGACAAACGCACCTGGTACACCCGCCGCCCCTTCGCCCGCCGCGACTTTATCGCGCTGGGTATCGGCGTCGCGCTGTTGGCGGTCAGCCTGACCGTGACGATCAAATTTGGTCGGTTTTATAATCCGTTTGTGTAAAAGAGCATAGAAATGTAAAAAGCGCCCCTGCGGATAACAACTCCGCTGGGACGCATTTTTTATGCCTTATAGAGCTGTAGGGGCCGGGCATGCCCGGCCCGCAAGCACCCCTTGAACACCCGTTTACGGTATACACCGTAGGGGCGCATTCTATATGCGCCCGTGGCCACGCACGGTCACGCAAAACACAGGATGGAAGAACATTAAAACAGCTGGAAAAGGCAGATAGTTAAAGTTGTTTCTGCGTAGGGGAGGGATTCATCCCTCCCGTGAACCTTGCAGGTGCCGCATGCGCCCCGGGAGACGTAAATGCCTCCCCCTACAAAGTTCCCAACAGGCATCAGTCGGCCAGAAGCTGGCGGGCCGGGCATGCCCGGCCCCTACAACCCGGTCAAAAACACAGCCGCCCGCTCAGGCATCATCATACCTGGGCGGGCGGCTGTGTTTTTGTATCAAAAGCTTACTGCATCAATCCGCAGACCAGCTGTGCATACGCCACGGGGTCTTCAATGGGCAGGCCTGCAATCAGCAGGGCCTGGTCATACAGCAGTTCGGCGTACTTCGCAACCTTGTCGGTGTCGCCTGTAGCGTGGGCGGCTTTCAGCGCGGCAAAGACAGTGTGGTTCGGGTTCAGCTCCAACACCTTCGTGCTCTCGACGCCCTCGGCGTTGGGCATACGGCGCAGAACCTTCTCCATCTCCATCGAGATACCGCCCTCGGCGGAACTCAGCGTGACCGGGTGCTCCTGCAGGGTGGGGTTGACCTTGACTTCCTTGATCTTTCCTTTCAGGTCCTTCTTGATTTCCTCAAACAGATCCTTGTTCTCGGTCTCGGCAGCCTCGGCGGCCTTCTTCTCGTCCTCGGTCTCCAGGCCCAGGTCACCGGTATTGATATTCTGGAATTCCTTTTCCTTGTAGTCGTGCATGACTTGCAGGCAGAACTCGTCCACATCCTCGGTGCAGAGCAGCAGGTCATAGCCCTTGCTCAGCACCAGCTGGGCATTGGGCAACTTGCCCAGGCGGTCGGTATCATCACCGGCAGCAAAGTAGATGCACTTCTGGCCCTCGGGCATTTTTTCAATGTACTCATCCAGCGTGACGAGCTTCTGCTCCTTGGCGGAGTAGAACATCAGCAAATCACCCAGCAGATCCTTGTGCATACCGTAGTCCCCGTAGACGCCAAACTTGACCTGACGGCCGAAGTTCTTCCAGAACGTCTCGTACTTCTCGCGGTCGTTGACCAGCATAGCGTGCAGTTCGTTTTTGATCTTCTTTTCCAGAGAGTTGCGCATCAGCTTGAGCTGGTTGTCCTTCTGCAGCGTCTCACGGCTGATGTTCAGGCTCAAGTCCTCGCTGTCCACAACGCCCTTGACAAAGCTGAAATAGTCGGGCAGCAGGTCGCCGCACTTCTCCATGATCATGACGCCGGAAGCGTAGAGTGCCAGGCCCTTCTCATACTCCTTGGTGTAATAGTCATACGGGGTGGAGCCGGGGATGAACAGCAGCGCCGTGTAGGTTGCCGTGCCCTCGGTGCGGCTGGTAATGACCCGCAGCGGGTCGGTGTAGTCCATGAACTTGTTCTTGTAGAACTCGTTGTAGTCCTCGTCTTTGACTTCACTCTTCGGGCGCTTCCAGATGGGCACCATGCTGTTCAGCGTTTCCAGCTCGGTGTAGGTCTCGTACTCGGGCTTGTAATCGTCGCCCGCATCCTCCGGCTTCGGCTTCTGGCGGGATTTCTCACGGTACATCGTGATGGGGAAGCGGATGTAATCGCTGTACTTCTTGACGAGGTTGGTGATTTCGTAGTCTTCCAGATACTCGCTGTAATGGTCAGTGTCGGTGTCATCCTTCATGACCAAAATGATTTCGGTGCCGACATCGTCCTTGTCGGTCTCGGTCAGGGTATAGCCCTCAACGCCGGTGGATTCCCACTTCCAGGCAGTATCCTCGCCCTGGGCGAGGGAAATGACGGTCACTTTCTTGGCAACCATAAAGGCGGAGTAGAAGCCGACGCCGAACTGACCGATGATGTCGATATTGTCGCTCTGGTTCTCGGTCTTGAAGTCGAAAGAACCGGACTTGGCGATGGTGCCCAGGTTCTTTTCCAGTTCGTCCTTCGTCATGCCGATGCCATTGTCGCTGATGGTCAGCGTGCGGCTCTCCTTATCGGGCTGAATGTGGATCTTCAAGTCATCCTTCGTGATGCCGACAGACGTGTCGGTCAGGCTCTTGAAGTAGCGCTTGTCGCAAGCGTCCGAAGCGTTGGAAATCAGCTCGCGCAGGAAGATCTCGCGGTTTGTATAGATAGAATTGATCATCAGGTCGAGCAGCTTTTTGCTTTCGGCCTTGAACTGACGCATTGCCATAGTAGAAAACCTCACTTATACAAATGAAATTAGCACTCGTTTATTTCAACTGCTAACGCTAGTTTAGCACTCTTTTTTATAAAGTGCAACCCTTGTACCGCATTTTAACAAAAAATTTAAAATCAGGGGTTTTCAAACAGAGAGATTTGCGGTATGCTAAGAATATATACGCAGCTTAAACGCCCCTTAAGAGGAGCCTTTAGAAATTTCCAGAAAGGACACCCACACATGAGTATCTACGGCGACCGCGCGTATGCGGCGTTTTTCAAGGGTTACAACTGCTGCCAATCGGTGGCGGTGGCCTTTGCAGAGGAAATGGGCATGACCGAAAAGCAGGCCCTGCAAATTTCCGCAGGTTTCGGCGGCGGATTTGGACGTATGCGGGAGGTCTGCGGTGCGTTCTCCGGTATCACACTGGTGCTGGGGGCACTCTACGGCAGCGACGACCCGGCGAAAAAGACCGCGCTCTACACCGACGTACAAGCCCTGGCCGCCGAGTACAAGGCCCGCAACGGCAGAGGAAGCATGATCTGCAAAGAGCTTCTGGGTCTGAAAGAACCCGAGGGCAGCCCCATCGCCAGCCCCCGCACCCCTGAATACTACAAAAAGCGCCCCTGCCCGGAACTCTGCCGCGTTGCCGCTGATATCATGGCGGAGTACATCGCGGCGCACCCTAAATAAAGAACCCGGTAGGGGCCGGGTATGCCCGACCCTCAGCTTTGCATGAATGGCCGTCTGCCATTGGCATGCTCCGCCCCTGCAAGCGTGTTCCGTTCGTAGGGCGGCCAGCCCTTTGGCCGCTGCCATGCCGCAACGTCCGGGGAAGGGATAAATCCCGCCCCTGCATATAAAATCAGAATCGAGGAAATATCCATGCAATTCTACAACCATACCCTCCCCAGCGGCGCAGCCCTCGTTGGCTACCTGCGGGACGAGACTACCGAAATGCCCGCCTTCAACATCCGCCCGGCTATACTAATTCTGCCGGGCGGCGGCTACGCCTGGTGCAGCTCGCGCGAGGCTGACCCCGTCGCCATGCAGTTTTTGCGGGCAGGCTATAACGTCTTTATCCTGACCTACACCTGCCGTAAGGACGATACCCAGCCGCCGCTGCGCTGGCAGCCGCTGATCGACGCAGCGGGGGCAATTTTGCACATCCGCCGCAACGCGGCAAAGTTCCGTGTTGACCCCTTCAAGGTTGCCGTCTGCGGCTTCTCGGCAGGCGGGCATCTGGCGGCATCCACGGCCATCCTGTGGGATGCCGAGCCGGTGCAGAAAGCCCTCGGCATCCACGCCGAGGAAGCCCGCCCCGATGCTGTTGTGCTGGGCTACCCAGTTATCACGTCGGGCATCATGACCCACGGCGGCTCCATCAAGAATCTCTGCGGCGACGACGCCGAACTGAAAGCCACCATGAGCCTGGAAAATCAAATCCGCGGCGACCTGCCGCCCTTCTTTATCTGGCACACGGTGGAGGATGGCTCGGTCCCTGTGCAGAACTCACTGCTGCTGGTGTCGGCCCTGACCGAGCATAAGGTGCCGTTTGAGCTGCATCTCTTCAACCACGATGGCCACGGCACCAGCACCTGCACGCGGGAGGTCAACACCCCCAACGCCCACAACCGCGCCTGGGTGGATCTGTGTACGGACTGGCTGGCCGACCTCTTCAACTATCACCTGTAAGGAAGATGACAAAACATGAAGATCATGTTTTACACATTGCGCCCCTTTGACGAGCAGCAGTATTGCGAGCCGTACAAACAACAGTACGGCATCGACTATACCGGCACGCCCGGCGTACCCACGCCGGAGAACCTGCACCTGGCCGAGGGATGCGACGCCGTCAGCACGAACCCCTGCGAGATTCGGCCCGAATACCTGGAAGCCTGGGCCGGGATGGGCGTAAAATACCTGCCCTGCCGCAGCATCGGGTACGACCATATCCCGCTGGATACCGCCAAAAAATTGGGTATGCGCATCAGCCACAGCCACTACCCGCCGGAGGGTGTGGCAAACTATACCATCATGTTGATTTTGATGTGTACCCGCAAGATGAACCAAATCATGCTGCGCGCCAACGTGCAGGACTACTCGCTGCCCGGCAAGATGGGCCGCGATATCTCGGACTGCACAGTGGGCGTCATTGGCACTGGCAAGATTGGCCAGACTGTCATTCGCAATTTGAGCGGTTTCGGCTGCAAGATGCTGGCCTACGACCTCTACCCGAACGACGCTGTAAAGAAATACGCAGACTATGTCACGCTGGACGAGCTGTATGCCCGCAGCGACGTCATCACGCTGCACACGAACGCTACGGCGGAGAACCGCCACCTCATCAACGCCGACGCCATCGCCAAGATGAAGGACGGCGTGCTGTTGGTCAATACGGCACGCGGCACCCTCATCGACCCGGACGCGCTGGTGACCGGGCTGGAATGCGGCAAGATCGGCGGCGCGGGGCTGGACGTCATCGAGGACGAGACCGGCATCTGCTACTACAACCGCATGGGCGAGGCCATCCCCAACCGCGAGCTGAACCTGCTGCGCAGCTACCCCAATGTTATCCTCAGCCCGCACACGGCGTTCTACACCGATGTGAACGTGGCAAACATGGTCAAATCGCCCTTTGAGGCGCTGGACGCCTACGCCCACGGTCGGCCCTACGCAGGCGAGGTGCAGCTGTGACGGCTGTCAACGTGGAGCCGGGCCGCTGCGGTGAAAACTGGGATAGCTGCCCGCACCTGACAACAGGGGAGACGTTTGATTTTGCCTGCGCAGGCTGCGGCGATTGTTGCCGCAAACGGCGGGATCTGGTGCTGTCCGGGTATGACCTCTACCGCATTGCGCGGCGACTGCGGCTGTCGCCCCGCATCGTGGCATCGGCCTTCTGCAAAAGCTATGTGGCCGATACGACCTGCCTGCCTGCGCTTCGGCTGACGCCCGACCCTAAGACCGGGGACTGCCGCTTTTTTGAAGGCAGCGCCTGCGCCATCCATACCGCAAGGCCGCTGGCCTGTGCGCTCTACCCGCTGGGCCAGAGCATTGATACCGTGACGGCCAGGATGGAGTATTACGTCCAAACGCCGCTGTGCGGTGCGCGGGCAGGGAAACGAACCTTACAGGACTACCTGAACGATGCCGCCATCCCGGATCGTGCGGGTATCGACGCGCGCTGGGCCATCGTCTGCACGCAGCTGTCCCAGAAATTGCAGGCCGCGGGTGGGCAGAACAACCCGCACTTCTCTGCCGCCGCCAAGCGCACGGAGCACGCCCTCTACTACGACTATTCCCTTGGCGACGAGTTCTACCCGCAGTTTTGCCAAAACGTAGAAATTTTGATGCCGCTGTTGGATAGGATGCTGTAAATCAAAATTAGTAGGAATCGGGCATACCCGGCCCTCAACTTTCCCATAAATGCCTGCGGGCCTCCCTGCTGCGGGCCGCATATGTGCGGCCCCTGCCGAACAATAACAAAAGGCGCTGTGACCACACCGGCCACAGCGCCTTTTCTATCCAAAATCAGCAAATATAAAATCCGCCTCTGCCGCCGCAGCAGCACCAGCTCAGCACATTGCATACCAGCAAATACAGCCAGAATGACAAACAAAACGATCCCGGGCGGCCGCTGGGCTGGGCGTAGGGCTGCTGGTAACTCGTGTAGCTGCGGCCCGGGCTTTGCAGCTGGTCCAGCAAGTTCTGATAGGCGTAGTTGTTCGGCTCCATCGATACCGCCGTGCGGGCTTCCTCCTGGGCACGGATATTGTTGCCAAGCCCCTGGTTGGCCAGCGCGGCGTAATAGTGCCACTGCGCCGTGCGGTTGGCGGTGGGGATGCCGTTCAGCGTGTTCATGGCTTCCTCATAGAAGCCGCTGCGGATGTAGTTTGCCGCCGCACGCAGCTCGGGGTCGCCTGCGGTGCTGCCGTAGCTCTGCCCCCCGGTTGAACCGCTTGTGCTGTAGTATCCGAACCCGAACGGCCCAAAGCCGAACCCGCCCCCGCTGAAGGGGTCCTGGTACTGCTGGCCGTACCCGCTCTGGCCGTAGGATTGGCTGCTTTGTCGGTACGTCGCGCCGCCGCCCTGCTTGATGCGCATGATCTCGCTGTATGCGGCCTGCACTTCCTTAAAGTGCTCCTCGGCGGAAGGGTCGTCGGGGTGCAGGTCGGGGTGGTATTGCTTGCACTTTTGGCGGTAGGCTTTTTTAATCGTTTCGTCATCGGCACCGGGAGTGATGCCCAATACGCTGTATGGATCAGTCATGTCTGCGCCCCTCCCGGTGCTTACGTACCAGCGCGTATTTGCTCCACACGCCGGAATAGATCGTGTTGTACAATAGTTTCCCCTCCGGGGTATCTTTTAATATCGGCAGCATTTCAAACGGCTGCGCACAGCGGCCCATCTGCTGGGTCAGCAGCTCGTGGCAGCGCTGCTCATAGGCGGCAGGCGGCAGTTCATCTGCCAGCTGACGCAGTGCGTTGAAACGTCCTTCTTTTTCGTCTTTTTCCAAATCATCATAGGCGTCCATCAAATAGATAAAGCCGCCCAGGCCCTGCCCCATGGCCCGCAGCGGCGGGGCCCAGATGTCGTCGCGGCAGGCAAAAACATCGCCCAGCAGCGCACCGAACGCATTGCACAGCGCGTCCAGGTCGTGGCTGCCTGCGCTCTCCAGGGCGTTCAGCTTGTCCAGTGCGTCGGTCATCGTCTGCATCTGGCGGGGCCAGCGTTCCCGCAGGGCGGGCAGCTGCGGCTCCAACTTTTGCGCCTGGACCAGGCTGGCACGGCGGTGGTCATCTTGCCAATCGTCCATAAAGTTATAGTACGCCAGCGCGGCGGTCATGTCGGCGGCGTAGTCCATAAACTCATTGTCAGCCCGGGGCCGAGGTTTGATGGGGTGCGGTGCGCAGCGGCCCGCTGTGTAGGCGGTGGGGACGTCGTACAGCGCCGTCAATAAAATGGCAACGAACGCCATGTCATAGCTCAGCGCCAGCTGTCCGGTGCGGCCATAACGGCGGCCCAGCGCCCGGCAAAGCCCACAGTAATAGGCCTGGTAGCGATCCATGTCGGCGTCTGCCAGCCCCTTGCGATAAATCGTAACATATCCAAACATTGGGCGTCAACTCTTTTTGATGAACTGGTTGCCGCATTTGGGGCAGGTGATGCTGATTTTGCCGCGCCCGCGGGGCACGCGCAGCTGCTGACCGCACTTGGGGCAGCGGTAGTAGTGGTAGTCCTTGCGCTGCTTGAACCGCACCTGATACTTGCCCAGCCAGGTCGTTACGCGGTTTTGGTAGGATAAGTATTTGAGATTTTCGGCATAGCGCTTGCGGGTGTTGCGGCTGAGAATGCGGAAGTAGCTGTAAATGATGGCCGCCAGCCCCAGCCAGTAGAGAATCGGCGACACCCACGCCCCAATCACAATAAGGATGAGAGAGGCAATGCACAGAAACCCGCCGAACTGGTCAAACCCATAGCGGCCGGACATAAAGCGCTGAAACCAGCCTTTCATTTTACAAAAACCACCTTTTTGCGGCAAAGCCGCATTGTTTACACTTTAGTATGACATATAAATATGGGCAAATCGTGAACAAGCGGGGAACAGAGTTTGAACAAATACTACTTCCGTCCGCCGGTCAGCACATCCAGCGCTTCTGGGCAGAACCGAGAAAGCATGGTATGCAGCGCCCGGGCCAGGCACAAAATAGCAAGCAGATACAACACACGTCCCAGCCCATTGATGAGTGCGGCAGGCGAAGCCGGGTATACCACATACATCAAATCGCGGATCGGATGCAAGAGGTGCTTGAGCAATGGCTGATGCAGAGCGTACACAAGGAACGACAAATGATAGACTTTTCTGTCACGCAGGAACTCCGGAGTAGGCAATAAGAACAGCGCGAACAGCGGAAGCACTTGCAGCGTAATGAGCGAGAAGAAGCTAGAAAATACGGCGTCGGCGGCAAGTGCAGCCAGAAGCGCAGCCAACAGAAAGCGTAGATTATCTATCTCCGATGCCTGTGTGCAATAAAATCCGAAATAAGCGCCCAAAAGATAGGACGGCATATACCGCAAAATATTATTGACATAGCCATATTGGCAGAAAGCCGAGGCAAAATCTGCGGACTGCAACCAGTAGAAAAACAAAATTGCCGCGAACGTAAGGCAAAAGCCACGACAACGACCTGCACGCTCGTAAATAAGCAGAATAACAGGGGCAAGCAATGCCAGCAGAAAGACCGCATAGAGATACCACAATGCGCCATCCGGCGGCCATTGGTCGAGAAGAAAGGTCGTTTTCAGAAATTCACGTTTGGTCATGGCCTCATGGTGCAGCAGATTAACCGCAAAAGTCAAACATTGCCACGCCAGATAGGGAACCAACAGCGAAAAAGTGCGGCGCTTGACCTTACCAGCCCAGCCGCGCAGCGATAAATTCAGAAACAGCAAATAGCCAGTCACTGCAAAAAAATAGGACATGGCAAGTGTCGCGGTATTTGTGAAGAAGTTTGATATGGCATCAAAACATACCTGGTCCAACCCAACAGACGGAACAGCTGGGGAAGGGCCGCAGTGATAGAGAACGATGCCGCAGGTCATCACAAACCCCAGAAAGGATATGCGCCTGCTGATTTCCTGGTTCATGGTAAGAAAAAACTCCTTTTTCTCAGCCTAATGTATCCGCAAAATAGTCACTGTCAATGCGCTTTATCTGGTAAACCTTCTGGACGGAAACGCCAAGACCATATTCAATCATCAAGGAAGTGAGCTGTTTTCCATCTACCAGAATGATATGCTGTGCATCGGCGTATTCCTTGGCACCTTTGGAAAACTTTGCTGTTGTGATAAATAGTCCCTTCTCTACCCTAGGTGGCCCCATCATAGCACCAAAGAACCTTTGAATCTCGGGCTTTCCAATCGTAATATCTGGGTTCCAACGCTTGGCTTGAATGTAAATCAGATTAAACCCGAGTTTATCCTCATGGATGACGCCGTCAATGCCATCGTCACCGCTGGCTTTGGTTTTGAAGCCATCACCATAGTCCAGGGCTTTCATCAAATCAACGACAAGCTGCTCAAAGAAAATAGGTGTCTGTCGCATGATTTCGGATAGAAGGTCATCGGCAAGCGTATCGTTTATGGTCTGTTGCAGGGCATCCATCTGCTCTTCTGGCGTTTTCACATCTTCCTGTGCTGGGGAGGATGCGCTGGAAAGTTGGGTTCCGTTGCCGACAAAGGCGGCAAACGACGCATAGTTCTTTTTCAAGTACTCGTTGGTGATGGGAACGCCACTATCCAACAGCCGTTTGCCCTCTTGCGTTATCACATAGTTGCCGCGACTTGGGGAATCTACAAGGCCCGCTTTCTTCAAATAAGTTTTTGCCCAGTTCAACCGATTAACAAAAACCGTTTGGCGCTGGCTGGGTAATTGCTCTGACAAATCCTCGGCTGACAAGTGCAGCAGAGCAGCGGCATCAGATGCAACAGACTTTGCATTATGAACCTGGCCATCTGCAATTACAGTGAGAAAGGGGCTGTACAGCTCATCATATTTAGGTAAAGCCATCTTTACAAATTCCCTCTCATTTCACATCTTTAGTTAGTTTCACTACACACTCCACGTGCTTTGTCCGCGGGAACAAATCCACCGGCTGCACCTCCACGGCCTTATAGCCATGCTCGGCCAGCCAGCGGGTATCGCGGGCGGCGGTGGCAGCGTTGCAGCTGACCATGACCACGGTGCGCGGGGCCATTTCGGCAATGGCGGTCAGCGTGGCTTCGTCGCAGCCCTTGCGCGGCGGATCCACAACAATTACATCGGGGCGG
>OIFE01000540.1_pt1 | contig 28197 bp, 19 predicted proteins | sample 1581921 | NCBI WGS metagenome assembly OIFE01 (sample SAMN04414075, study PRJEB24778) | human gut metagenome | material: faecal | host: Homo sapiens | reverse complement strand
ACCAGCATCGTGCGGCCTTCCTCGGCCAGGCTGCGCATGACAGCCAACACTTCGCCGGTCAGCTCCGGGTCAAGAGCCGACGTGGGTTCGTCAAAATAAATAATCTCCGGGTCTGCGGCCATGGCGCGGGCAATCGCCACGCGCTGCTGCTGCCCGCCGGAAAGCTGGTTGGGGTAGTAGTCGGCACGGTCGGCCATGCCCACCCTGACCAGCGCGGCGCGGGCGATCTCATCGGCCTGCCTGCGCGGCATTTTCCGCGCCACGATCAGCCCCTCGGTGACGTTCTGCAAGGCCGTTTTGTTGGCGAACAGGTTGTAGTTCTGGAACACGAACCCGGTGCGTCGGCGCAGGGCGTTGACCTGGGTACGGGTCACATGGGCCAGCTCCACGCGCTGGCCGTCAAAGGTCATCGTGCCGTCGTCTGCCTTCTCCAAAAAGTTCAGGCAGCGCAGCATCGTTGTTTTTCCGCTGCCGCTTGCGCCCAGAATGGCGACCACATCGCCCTTGTTCACGTCCAGGTCAATGCCTTTCAGCACCTGTAAATCACCGAAAGCCTTGCGCAAATTTCTGATTTCCAGCATAGCTTAACTCCTTTGCGCGCCCTTGCTGTTCAGGTACTTCTCTCCCACGGCCTGCAGGCGGGTCAGCACAGTGCAGAACAGCAGGTAGATGATGCCGACCTCGATGTACAGCGCCAGCGGCTCATAGGTGCGGGCCACAATGCGCTGGGTGGTCATGAGCATTTCGGTCACGGTGATGTTGGCCGCCAGCGAGGTATCCTTGACCATGGCGATCAAAAAGCTGGCCAGCGTGGGGAACGCCGTGCGCATGGCCTGCGGCAGGATGATACGACGAATGATCTGCAAATAGCTCATGCCGACGCACTGGCCGGCCTCCATCTGACCCTGGGGCACGGCTTCCAGCGCGGCACGCACGGTCTCGGCGCAGTACGCGCCCTCATTGATGGAAAAGACCAGCACCGCGGCGGGGAACGGCTCGATAAGGATGCCAACGCCGGGCAGGCCGTAGAACACGACAAACAGCTGCACCAGCACCGGCGTGCCGCGCATGACCCAGATGTAAAACCGGGCGATCTGCTGCAAGATGGGCACATGAGCAAACTGCACCAGCGCCACCACAACGGCAATGATCAGCGCCAGCGTGAAGGAAATGACGGTCAGCGGGATGGTGACGGTCAGGCCGGGCAGCAATATTTTACCAAAGGAATCCACAAGGATGCCTACAAGGCGTTCGGACATGGGGCGGCTCTCTCCTTTTGTGATGCAGGGGTGGCGGGAAGATTTCCCACTAAAACGGTATGCTATGAGATTGTAGCACATCGGCACGAATTTTGCAAGGGTGTAATTTGAAGTGAAGTTTAAGGGCGTGCTCTTTTAAAGGTGCGAGATAAGGGAACGCGGCGCCCGGCCCATGCGCCATAATTGCGCGATTGAAAACACCTCTGCGGTGTAGGGGCAGCATATATGCCGCCCGCGACCTTCCCGCAAACGACCGTTTACCGTACATGGCGCGGGCGAACTATGTTTGCTCCTACATCCTCTACCCCGGTTCGTTGTGTAATGCAGGGTTTTGGCGTTGCTCCATCTGCGGCGGGGTGAGGGCACCCCGCCCTACGTCCAGTGGAACCGCCGTGCAATGCGGTGGTTACGGTAACGTCCCCGGGGCGTCGAGGACGCCGCCCCCTACCGTTGCCGGGGGCGGATGCTTGCCTTACACGGCAGGGCCGGGCATGCCCGGCCCCTACGGTGCGGCAAGGGAAAATGGGCATAAAAAATCCCACCGTCAGTGGGAGACGGTGGGAAACAATTATTTAATCAGATTAGGTATCAGAATCGGAACCGCCAGCAACAGGAGCAGTATCACCAACCTCATATGTTCCCTTGGATGCATCATAAGTGCAAGTACGACCACTCTGTTGAACAACAACTTTAGTAACATGACCAGTCTCATCGTAGCTAACGATTGCAGAAGTAATGCCATTCTTATAGGCAGGCGTAGTACCAGAAACGACCTCGGCCAGCTTGCCGATATCACTGGGGACGATACCATCATCATTCTTAGCGGTAACGGTCAACTCGCCAAGCGAACCGCCCTTCAGTTTGCCATTGTTAGAAGTAACAACACCGTACTTCTCAGAAACTTCCGTCTGAGCGGCAACGACAATGCTACGAGTGGTAGCAACAACCTTCTGATTGTTCGCCTTATCAATATAGCCCGTCAGAGCGGGGACCAGCAGGGCGGCCAGGATGGCCAGGATGACGAGAACGACGATGAGCTCGACGAGGGTGAAGCCCTTCTTGTTCTTCATTTTACGAATTTTCTCGAACATTATAATTCCTCCAATTTCTCCAGAAGGACTTCAACCGTCCTTTTACTGTGAATTTATAATATCATACAATTTACCAAATTTCAATAAAGTTACAGCAAAACAGCAAAAACCATTTTGTTGCCTGGTTTGTACCTTTTTCGCAAAGTTTTTTGTTGCTTTGCAACGTGTGCCGTTCGATAATGCCGTCGCATCGCCATTTTATTTTACACATTTCTGCGTTATTTTATAAAAAATATGTGCATTTACGACAAATTTTGCAGTCGTTTTCTGGTGAATATTTAACCGTGCATATTTTGCGGTGGTGCAGGGTGCGATTTTGGGCGGTTTTGCGGGTTTACAGGGGGATTTTGTAAAATTTAACGTGGCTAAGCGGGGCAAATTGTGTGCTATTGGGGCGGAGCGTTTTTCCGCACAAAAAATGTCTCCCACATGGGGAGGCGTTTGGAAATGTGCTGTGCTTAACACCGAAAACGTGATTTTTACGGAATTTTTGCTGTGCTCTGGCGTTTTGGCTGCCGTCGGGCCACTAAATATGGCGTCCGCGGCGGGATTTTTTCAGGTGAGTTGTAATAAACGGCACAATGCCCTCAAAGAAGGCCATGATGGGGCTGTCGCAGTTGTCGGTGCAGCCCTTGTCCTTCAGCGCGGCCAAAGGTGTGCTTTCCCCTGCCGGGTCGTTTTGATTCGGCCATCATTCCGCCACTTCCCGCAGGTGTTCACGCACCGGGCGCAGGTTCTCGGGCAGGTCAGCATCCGGCAAATCGCAGATGCCATCTGTCGTGCCGCGGGCCTTGGCGGTCTCATAGAACCAGCACTTATAGTCCAGCGTGTCCATCGTCTGCTGCAATTCGGCCATGCGGGCTTCCAGCACGGCCTTCTGCTTGCGGAACATTTCCAACCGCTGGGCGATCGTCGCGTCGCCCTGCATGGCAAGCTCGATGTATTCGCGGATATCCTTCAGCGACATACCGGTCTTTTTCAGGCACTCAATGATGCGCAGCCACTCGAAGTCCTTTTCCTCAAACACGCGGATGCCGCCGGAGGAACGCCCCACAAAGGGCAGCAGCCCTTCTTTATCATAGTAGCGCAGTGTCGATGCAGGCACACCCAGCCGTTTTGCCATTTCGCCCACCGTATAAGCCATAGTTGCCTCCTGATTTTTTTTGCAGAACCCCTCGACTTAAACCGGGGTTTAACTTGTATGATATCAGTATAGGGCAGTTGCAGCCCCATGTCAAGCTGCGAAAAGGAGCAATTCACCTAGATGCCCCCATGGCCGCCGACGCGCCGGGGGGCGTAAGCGTCACCAGATCCCACTTTGGGGCTTATTTTTTATATTGACAAATCCCGCTCATCTACCTATTATAAGTGGGAAAGCATACGAAAGGACTGTCGAACTTATGAAAATGGAACGTATTGACCGGGTTCGTGCCGCACTGTGCGCACAGGGCCTGACCCAAATGATCGTCTGCGACCCCAAAAGCGTGTGGTATCTGACCGGTGTCGCCGTGGAACCCTATGAGCGTCTGCTGGCACTCTACCTGCCCACCGACGGCGAGCCGGTGCTGTTTTTGAACAAGCTGTTCAATGTCTCGAACCCGCCCTGCAAGACCGTTTGGCACACTGACACCGACGCCCCGGTCGCCCAGATCGCCGCCGTGGTCAACGCCGCGAATCCGCTGGGTATCGACAAAGAGTGGCCCGCCAAGTTCCTGATCCCGCTGATGGAGGCCCACCCCGGCATGCAGGTCGTGCTGTCCAGCGATTGCGTCGACGACTGCCGCGCCTGCAAGGACGCCGAGGAACAGCGCCTCATGCGTGAGGCCTCCCGCATCAACGATGAAGTCAACGAGGCTGCGAAGCACTACGTCAAGGTCGGCATGACTGAGCGTGAGGTGGCCGAGTTCATTGACGCCCAGTTCCGCGCCCACGGCTGCGAAGGCCCGAGCTTTACCACCATCGTTTCCTTCGGCGCGAACGCCGCTGACCCCCACCACGAGCCGGACGGCACGGTGCTGAAGGAGGGCGACTGCGTGCTGTTTGACATGGGCTGCGTGAAGGACCGCTATTGCAGCGACATGACCCGCACCTGGTTCTGCGGCCAGCCCACAGAGAAGCAGGTCGCCGTACACGACCTGGTGCGCCGCGCCAACGAAGCCGCCGAGGCACTTATCAAGCCCGGCGTGCGCCTGTGCGACCTGGATGCCGCCGCCCGCGATTTGATCGCCGAAGCGGGTTATGGCGAATACTTCAACCACCGTCTGGGCCATTTCATCGGCCAGACCGACCACGAGAAGGGCGACGTGAGCAGCGCCAACACCGCCGTTGCCAAGCCCGGCATGATTTTCTCGATCGAGCCGGGTATCTACCTGCCCGGTGAGTTCGGCGTCCGCGTCGAGGATCTCGTCCTTGTGACCGAGGACGGCTGCGAGGTGCTGAACCACAACGATAAACATTGGGATGTAGTGGGGAAGTAGCTCCCTTAAAGCTTCCCCCATAGGGAAGCCTTTTTTGTGCAATGTAAAAAGGAGCTTTTATGGATAAAACCGAAAAACTGACCCTGCGGGAATGCCTGCTGGGCGACCGGGCCTTTTACCGCCATGTGCTGCTGGTGGTGCTGCCCATCATCGTGCAGAACACCTTGACGAACGTTGTCTCCCTGCTGGACAACGTCATGGTGGGCCAGGTGGGCACCCTGCCCATGAGCGGCGTTGCCGTGGTAGGCCAGCTGCTGTTTGTGTATAACCTCGCCATTTGGGGCAGTACCTCGGGCGCTGGCATCTTCGGCGCTCAGTTTTACGGCCGCGGCGATATGGACGGCGTGCGCCACACTTTCCGCTTTAAACTGCTGGTGTCCACCGCCATCACAGCGGCAGCCATTATGCTGTTTCTGGCTGCCGGGCCAGCGCTGATTGGAGCGTATATTTCAGCCGATACCTCCCCCGCCGATGCCGCCGCCACGCTGGACTATGCGTGGGGGTATCTGCGCATCATGCTTGTGGGACTGGTGCCCTTCGGCCTGACCCAGTGCTACGCCGGTACCCTGCGCGAGAGCGGCCAGACCGTGCTGCCGATGAAAGCCAGTATGCTGGCGATGGTCGTGAACTTTATCTTTAACGCCCTGCTGATTTTCGGCCTTGGCCCGTTCCCCCGGCTGGGCGTGGCCGGTGCGGCCATCGCCACCGTGCTTTCCCGCTTTGTGGAGCTGGCCATCGTCGCGACCGGCGCCCACCGCAGCGCCGACCGCTACCCCTTTATGCGCGGGGTGTACCACAGCCTTGCCATTCCCGGCGTGCTGGTCAAAAGCATCTTTATCCGCTCGATGCCGCTGCTTGCCAATGAGCTGATGTGGGGCGCAGGTCAGGCCGTGCTGCTGCAATGCTATTCCGTGCGGGGCATCCAGGCCGTGGCCGCGCTGAACATCTGCAACACGATTGCACAGATTTTTAATGAAGTGTTCCTCTCGCTGGGCAACGCCACAGCCATCGTCGTTGGCCAGGAGCTTGGCGCAGACCGCCTGACCGGTGCCCGCCGCACCGCCTGGCGGATGATTACCCTGAGCCTTGCCAGCTGCGTTATTATGGGCGCGGCGCTGGCCGTTTGTGCGCCCTTTATCCCCCGCATCTACAACACTGAGGAACCCATCCGCCTGCTTGCGACCGAGCTGATCCGCATGGCCGCGCTGTGTATGCCGCTGTACGGCTTTGCCAACTGTGAGTATTTCACGCTGCGTTCCGGCGGCAAAACGTTCATCACATTTTTGTTTGACAGCTGCTTTACCTGGGCCGTGTCCGTGCCGATGGCCTACTGCCTGTCCCGCTTCAGCGGGCTGAACATCGTCACAATTTACCTGTTTGTGAACGGCATGGACATCATCAAATGCACCATCGGCTTTGTGCTGGTGAAGAAGGGCGTCTGGGTAAAGAATATTGTGAAAGAATAGTTGTTCTTCCGTAGGGGCGGTGCCAGACATCGCTCCCTGCAAGCCCCATAAAGGAGATGTACACCCCCATGACCACCGCACACAAAAGCCGCGTGCTGGATATGACCCAGGGCGACCCATTCCGCCTGGTGCTGCAATTTTCGATGCCGCTGTTCTGCTCGAACCTTCTGCAGCAGTTCTACAATTTGACTGACACCGCCCTTGCCGGGCACCTGCTGGGCGCGGCGGCACTGGCGCAGATCGGCGCGACCGCCGCACTGTACGGTCTTATCATGAACTTTGCCTTCGGCATGAACAACGGCCTGGCACTGACGGTCAGCAGGTATTTCGGTGCCGGGGATGAAAATGGCATGCGCCGCGCCGTGGGCTGGATGGTCACGCTGTCGGTGGGCACCTCGCTGGTGCTGACCGCCACTTCCCTGCTGGGCCGCGGCGCGCTGTTGACTCTGCTGCAGGTCCCCGCCGAAACGTGGGACGGTGCCGCCGCCTACCTGACCGTAATTTTGCTGGGCATCCCGCTGACGATGCTCTACAATATGGAGGCCGCGCTGCTGCGCGCCGTGGGCAACAGCATCACGCCTCTGCTGTTTTTACTCTTCAGCACCGTGCTGAATATCGGGCTGGACGCGGCCTTTATGGGCCCGCTGGGCCTTGGCGTACGCGGCGCAGCCATCGCCACCGTGCTGGCACAGGGTATCAGCGCCCTGCTGGGCGTGTGGTACATCCTGCGCAGCTACCCGGAACTGCGGTTCCGCCCGGCCCAGCTGAAAGAGACGACCCACCATGCTGTGACCCATATGTTCTGGGCGGGCCTGAGTATGGGCCTGATGAGCGCCATCTACAACCTGGGCAGCGTGGCCCTGCAAAGCAGCATCAACGCGCTGGGCAGCGCCTACATTGCGGCCCAGACCGCCGCCCGCCGCCTGGCTGAGCTGTACTTTATCCCCGGCGGTGCGCTTGGCATCAGTGTGGCGACTTTCAGCAGCCAGAACCTCGGTGCGGGCAAGCGCAGCCGCATCTGGCAGAGCGTAAAGGCCGCGCTGGTCATCTATTTTGTGTGGTGGGTATTCATCATGGCGTTTACCTTCCTCTGCGGCGAGGCGGCCATCCGCGGCGTGACCGGCAGCGACGACGAAATCATTATTGCCAATGCCCTGCTGTACTTGAAAATCAGCGTGCCCATCATCCCGCCCATGGCCGTGCTGGTCATTTTACGGAATATGCTGCAAGGCATCCAGCACACCATTGAGCCGCTGCTGGCCAGCGCCCTGGAGCTGATCGGCAAGGTGATTTTTGCTGTCTGGCTCGTGCCGGTCTGGGGCTACCGCGCCGTCTGCTTCTGCGAACCGACGACCTGGGTCATCTGCTTTGTGTTCATCCTCTTCGCCGCCTGGCGCTGCCGTGGTGATTTGAGGGATGCGTAATTTTTCTTTTTTCTATTTTTTGTCTGCACACCCTTGGCAAGCCGGACTTTTTCTGGTATAATATTAGTCACATCTGTGCAGGTCGGTAGCCCAGCCAGGCAGAGTCGGCGGCTCATAAACATTGGATGTTAGGTTTTTTCTCTTTGTAAAAATTCGATAAATCGTAAAATTTGCGATTTTCATGGTTGATTTTTCTGCTTTCATCTACAACCCATCTACGGACGGTTCGCAACTGCTTGTTTGGGTTGTTTCATAAGGGCCATTAGTTCAGCGGTTAGAACTCTCGGCTCATAACCGAGTTATCGCAGGTTCGAATCCTGCATGGCCCACTAAAAAAGGACGTGCAAGCGTAAAGCTTGCACGTCTCTTTTCATCTTTCAGGAGCTTTTCTCTTGTAGAGCGTCTCGCTCATCTGGTTGCGGATGGAATCCTGCCGCTTGTGGTAAACCTGCGTATAAATTGCCAGTGTCGTGCTGGGTTGGGCATGGCCCGCCTCGGCCGCCACTGTAGCGACACCGATGTCCGGGTTGGAGAGCAGGATACTGACAAAGGTGTGGCGAAACATATGCGGGTGAATGTCGCTGATTCCCGCTTTCTGCGCCACACGCTTTACCAGCTTGTTATAGCCGTCCGGGTTGCGCGGCCAGCCGAAGTCATCAATGATGACAAATTCCTGCCCGACCAGTTTCATCAGCGATTCACGCTTATCCTCTTTGTTCGTCACCATGTCCCGCTGCCAACTGGCTCCCATCAGCTTCTTTTTCGTATCCTACCATTCTTTGTAACCGTCTATAACGCTAATACAGCCCTCATACCTTGCCTTTGTAAGCAGGGTCAACGCTAATTCTTCAATAAGTTCGTCATAAATCATGTTTTCCTCCAACAGAAAAAGCGCCCACAAAAGTGAGCGCCCAGATAAAATATTCGGTTATGAGAACACCGGCAAACTTCCGTTTGCTGCACCCGTTTTCAGAATGGTGATCCAGTTGCTTTTGCCGTAGAGAAACCGCACGATATGCACGGTTTGCGTGGCATCGTCCACCGTATAGAACGCAAGGTAGTTCATAACGATGGTGAAGCGGATTTCCCATAGGGAAAGCAGTTTGTCGGAAACGACTTCAAATTTGTGCGGGAATTCTGCCAGTGCTCCGATTTTTTCATCGGCCACATCCAACAGCTTGTCGGCGGCAGTTGGATTTTTTAGCACGAGGTCGATATAGTCGTAGGCGTTCGCCATATCACGCTCGGCGGCTTGGGTTACATGAATGTTGTATTTCATCTGCGCTCCCTGCGGTGGCGCAAATCAGCCATAACATCGGCAAAGGGGCGTGTGTTCCCAGCGTCAATGTCGGCAAGGCCCTCTTGCAGCTTGCTGTACAGTTCAATGCGGCCCGCCATTTCCTCGTAGGTTTCCATGCTCATAACGGCAAGGTCGCCCTTACCGTTTTTGGTAATAAAGACCGGCTCGTTGTAGGCATGGCAGTAAGAGGAAATGTCATTGTAGTTGTTCCTTAAATCTGCGCTGGAACGAATGTTCGGCATAGATAGCACCTCTCTTTCATACAGAAATTATATCATAATTTCTGTATGAAAACAAGTAGAAGTTTTCGTTGAACGTAACAGTCCAGTAGGTACACTGGCCCTCGGCGGTGGAGCAAAGCCAACAGCCAACACCCATGCTCGTAAAGCTGGCGTTGATGTTCTCCTGTACAGCCCAATACGCGCTGTCGCTAATGTATAACGGAACAAGTAAAGAGGGGCTGTTGTATATGCTCGTCCGAATGCGCTCACCAACGCGGTCAGGAATCAGCCTTGCCTGCCAGTGCCAGAAACTTCTTATCGGACTGGATACCCTGTGTCAAAAACTTCCCGTCCCGGAACAGGGCATAGGTCGTGACCGGGGCGGGCGTGTTCTGCGCAGTCTCGCGGTCGGTGATGTGGTGTACGGTCAGCGGGATGCCGTGGGCCCGGGCAGTCTCTGCCACGCGCGGCACCCAATAACAGGTAAAAGGGCATTGGTCGGTATAGTAGAGCACAAAGCCGGGCTCTGCGGCCTGCGGGTGCTTGGCACAGGGCTTGAACTTGGGCGGCGCAGCGTCAGGGGAAAGCGGCAGGTACATCAGCGTGATGCCGCAGTCGGACACATCCGCCGTGGAAAAGCCCTCATGCGCCAGAAACCTGGCGTCGGCCAGAAATTCGCGCTTGCGCCCCTCGGCAGACAGAATACACACGCCCTTACGCCCCTGCGCCCGGGCATCGTTGACGCATCGGGCCAGCAGTTCTTTCGCGTAGCCGTGGCCTTTCAGCGCCCCGGAGACCCAGAGGCAGTTGATGTGCAGACAGCCCTCCGCCTTAATGGGCAGCCAGGCGTTTTCCGCCGGGATGTATTCAATGAAGCATTTGCCGCGCTCCACGCTGCGGCAGAAAACCAGTCCTTCGTCAAAGCGCTGTTTGAGCCATTCCTTTTTTGCCAGGCACTGCTTGCCGGACATGGCACAGCAGATGTGCTCCTTGTCGATGTTCTCTTTCGTGATGCGGATATAGTCCATAGTCGATCACTTCCTTTTTAACTGGAACGGTTTGCGCTTTCATACTGGTTTTTTCCTGTGCTTATTATACCTTACCTGTTCCTGAAGTTCAATGTTGCCACAAAACATCGGTTTTTTCTTGTTTTTGAGGCGATTTTGTACTATAATAATTACAGTAAGTTCAAAAGTGATGGACTTGATCGGTTGTAAGGTCACGATTATGCAAAATCGAAATACCAATTTGAATGACATCTATATGTCGGATCGCTTGCAGGCACAGCTGCAGCAGATCGACCAATACGCAATGACCTGCGTAGTTGCTCCCATGGGGTACGGTAAAACCACCGCCGTCAACTGGTTTTTGGGGGAACGCAGCAAAGTACCCGGTACACGGGTGGTTCGCATCAGCATTTACTCCGACAGTCTGGCAATCTTCTGGCGGAGTGCACAGTCAGCCTTTGCACATGCGGGCCTTGATTTCCTGCGCCAATATGAATTGCCGTCGGATCTTCAAGGCGTCATGCTGTTGATGGATGACATGAACCGCGCGTTGGCCGGAACAGGCCCATTCTATATTTTTCTGGATGATTACCATCTGCTGCGAGGTCCCCGCTGCGCAGATTTTCTTTGCAAATGTGCTGTCCGGCTCCCTAAGAATGTACATATCATTATAGCCAGCAGAAACCACTTTCTTTCGGAAGCTGAAATCACGAAGCTGTGCAGCAGGGTATGTGTCCTTGGCCCCAAGCAGCTGCGGCTGGACAAGGATGACCTCGCCGTCTACACCCGCCGCTGCGGTGCTGACCTGACAGAGAGTCAGCTGCAGCAGCTTCTCTACGCGACGGAGGGTTGGATCTCAGCCGTCTATCTGAATTTGCGGACCCTGGCGGACCGCGGTGCCCTGCCGGAGCGCGGTTCTGATATATACAACCTGTTTACGGCTACCATGATCGACCCGCTGCCGCCCATGCAGCAGGAATTTTTAACCGTGCTGAGTCTGACCGATGAGTTTACCATCGAAATGGCCAAAGCTGTCACAGGGCGGGAGGATGCCGCCGAGCTGCTGGCAGATTTGACCACCCGCAATGCTTTTGTAAAGCGCTTGCCGGACAGTGACCGGTATCGCTGCCATCACGTGATGAAGCATTGCGCCATGCGGGCGTTCCATAAGCTGCCGGCGGAGAAGCAGACCGCCTATTACGACCGATACGGCCAATGGTATGAGCAGCATGGGCACCTGCTGCACGCCATGACGGCCTACCGTGCCTGCGGCGATTATGATGCGCTGCTGCGTGTGGTTGAGAAAGACACCGGCATTCGTCTGGCTATCACGCGGCCCAAAATAGCCCTGGCCGATCTGGATGCCTGCCCGAAATCAACGCTGAAGGAACACCCTATTGCCCTGCTGGTGTTGATGCGCTGTATGTTCAACTGGCATCAGATTCCCAAAATACTGGAATTGAAAACCTTCTGTTGGAGACTGTTGAAGAGCACCCCGCATGGCCCGAGGAATACCGCAGCAACCTGTTAGGGGAGTGCGACCTGATCACAAGCCTCCTTTTTTATAATGATATAGCGGCCATGAGCGTACTGCACCGCAGCGCCAGCGAAAAAATGACGCGCCCGGCTATCAGTATCCAAAAAGCGAACGGCTGGACATTTAATTCGCCCTCAGTGCTGATGATGTACCACAGCAAGCCCGGTGCGCTGGATGCCGAGCTGGCAGAGTTAGACCGCTGTATGCCGCACTACTGTAAAATTACAGATGATCACGGCATAGGGGCTGACCGCCTGATGCAGGCGGAAGCTGCTTTTACGCGCGGGCAGCTTGATGATGCAATGATTGCGCTGGAGCGCACCTATGCGCAGACGGACGGCAGCGGGCAGGAGAACATTGCGCTCTGCGGTGACTTTCTCTCGCTTCGGCTTTCTCTGTTCGGGCAGGGTGCCCCGCGTTATACACCGCTGGGGCGCTATGAGCTGCTGCAGCAACAGCACAATGCCCCGTGGGTACGCTTCTTTTGGGATGCCTGCTGTGCCTACTATTATGCGCTGCTTGGGCAGGAAGAAGCGATACCGGAGCCGTTCCGCCTGCATCGGTTGGAGGGCATAAACTTTCTTGCGCCCGGGCGTCCGATGATTCTGCTGATTGAAAATCAGGTCTATCTGACCCAAAAGGCGTGGCCGAAGGTCATAGGCCGAAGTGAAAAGCTGCTCGAGGGCGCCGCCGCTTTCCGTTACAGTCTGGTCGCGCTGTACCTGCGCATCCAGACGGCCGCCACCTACGCGATGATGGCCAAACAGACCGAGGCTGCCGCGCTGCTGCAGGAGACCCTGCAGGAAGCAAAAATGGATGGTCTGGTGCTTCCTTTTGCGGAGAACTACCGCTATCTAAAACCGCTTTTGCAGGATATGCCGCAGGATGCTTTTACAAGCCGGATTCAGGCGCTTGGGGAGGCGCTGGAGACGCACAGCGCCGGGCTCCCGTATGCCCGTGCCTATCCGGCGGGGTTTGATGCGCTGACAGAGCGTGAGCGCGAAATCTGCACCCTGGTTGCCGCAAGGCTTTCCAACCGTGAGATCGCGGCGAGACTGTTTCTGTCCGAGGGCAGCGTCAAGCAATACTGCAACCGCATTTATTCTAAGCTGAACATTGAGGGGGACACCCGCTCCAAACGCCGGCGGCTGGCCGCATGGATGGCAAATTGTTAACCTTTGGGTAATAGATATTCAGATAAATCCACTGTACTATACTAGGTATAGTGGATTTTTTGTACCCTTTTGTCTGCTTAGACTATTTTAAGGAAAAGCGATAAGGGCAATTTCAAGTAAATCCGGATATATTTATCAGGCACACCGGGGTTTGGCCCTGTTTATTTATAGATATCCCCGCAATAAAGAGAAAGGATTGAATAGAAACTATGCACAGTAAACTCATACGGTTGCAAACCGCCCTGTTGATGCTGGCACTCCTGTTCACGGTGTTGCTCCCTGTCCCCGCCTATGCACTGGAGGGGGGTACTGGTGATGGACAGGTAAAGGCCGACGGTTCAACAACCACCAGCGACCCCAACACGCTTAATGCGTGGGAGTATACGCAGGGCTACAACAACCTTACCACAGGCCGTATCTGGGCCGACAAAACGGTGGAGAAAGACCAAATCGTCTTGCCGAGCCAGGACTCTATCGCAGTGCCCAAAGATGATAAAGACGCTGATTTCCTGGTCGCGCTGTCTGCGCTGTCCTCCTATGCGTCTACCACCACCACCAATACGCAGGCCCTGGATATTGTCATGGTGCTGGATGCCTCCGGCAGTATGAAGGACCCCATGAGCCAGAGCGATAGAACAAAACGCATGGACGCGCTGAAAACCGCTGTCAATGCCTTTATTGACAGCGCCGCAGCCCAGAACGCGAATATCACGGATAAAGAGAAGGAAATCCAGCTTTCCATCGTGAAATTTGCGGGCGAATACAGGAAAGCAGTTGGCAATGATACCAACTTGCTCGGAGACAACTACTCGCAGATCGTAAAGGATCTTACCGTATGTAATGCCGCCAATGCCCCCGACCTCAAAAAGGAAGTCAACAAGATTAAGCCTGGCGGTGCCACACGGGCAGATTATGGCTTGCAGCATGCCCAAACTGTGCTGAATAATGCGCGCCCCAATGCCAAAAAGGTCGTCATCTTCTTTACCGATGGCTCGCCTAACAATGGCGGCGGGTTTGACAATAGCATTGCTTCCAAAGCGATTGAAACGGCTAAATCCCTCAAGGCGGCAGGTGCCGAGGTTTACACGGTCGGCATTTTTGACGATGCTGACCCGAAGGCCGATGTCAGCGGAGCTTCAAAAGAAAACAAGTTCATGCAGGCGGTCTCCAGCAACTACCCCTCTGCTACCTACACGAAAACGAGCATCATAAAGTATAAATGGAACTTCGGCGACAGACCCGACAATGCAGATTACTATATGGCGGCTTCCAGCGCTGACGGGCTGAACAAGGTCTTTGAGGACATCTTCACGTCTATATCCACCAAACCGGCAGGCCCCACGCAGGTTACGGACAAGCCCCAGAAAGAAGGCTATGTGACTTTCGATGATCCCCTGGGCGATTACATGGAAGTCAAAGGCTTTGAGGCCGTTGCCTTTTCCGACCAGGTCTTTACGCAGGTGGACAAAACCTCCCCCGGCACGGTGGATACCTATATCTTTAAGGGTGAGCATAAAGACACGGTCAGCGGCGCCTACCCCGAGAAAGCCAATTTGAGCCACATCATTATCACCGTCAACCATGGCAGCGGCAGTGTCGGCGACCGCGTGAAGGTCCAGATCCCTGCCAGTATGCTGCCCCTGCGGTATTATAAGGCCACAAACACCGATGGCACCCCCAAGCTGGAAGTCAACAACGCCCAGCCCATCAGCGTCATCTACTCTGTCGGCCTTAAAAAGGGTGTGCGCGACCAGATTGCGTCCGGCAACTTTACCGACCCCGACCTTGCCGCCTACGTTGCGAAAAACGCCACCCAAGACGGCGAAATCAGCTTCTACTCCAACAAATATGACGACAGCAAAAAAACGGCAGACAAGAAAAAAACCATTGGTTCGACCACTGCCACCTTTACCCCGGCAAAAAGCAACAACTTCTACTATCACACCAAGGATACCCTGCTGTACACAAAATCGGGTGATGACAGTTATACGGAGGCCACAGATGTAAAAGCGGGCGAAATCTACTACTACAAGCTGCACTATCTGCATCTTACCGATAGCAATCATACAATTACGGAAGACAAGACCGACTATGTGCCCATTAGCATTGCAGATTCGAATGAAATCACAAAGTGTATTAAAGAAGAAGATGGCAAATGGTACATCAAGGCGAACACCAAAAAAGGCAGCTTGCCCTCCGCCATTGATAACCAGCTGGGCGATAAGAAAGAGGAAGATGGTGCTCATGGCAACAGAACCGGCACTGCCGTCCGCCGCATTGACTTCCAGTGGAACCTTAACACAGACGAGGGTGTGCTGTACCTTGGCAACAACGGTAAGCTGACCATGAACGCCACCGGCAGCTTGAAAGTTACCAAGAATGTGGTAGCCGACAAGGGTCTGCACCCGGACGCTAACGCCGAATTTACGATGAAGTTTGAGTTGGCGGGCACGAACTTGGACACCAATGCCAGCTACAACTACACCGTTACCGGTATTGAGGGTACTAAACCCATCAAGAGCGGCGATACTTTCACCCTGAAAAAAGACCAGACTGCCGAGATTGTAGGCTTGCCCGCAGGCAGCACCTATACCATCACGGAAGAAACCCCGCCTACCGGCTATGCCAGTAACATTACGCACGACGGCACGGGCGAGGTCAAAGCAGGTACAGCCCAAGAAGTTACGGTGACAAACACCTATAAGCCCAAAGAGATTGAGGTAAAACCGGCGGACAATAATTACCCGTTTGGCGGCGTAAAGATTTTGACGGGCCGCGATTGGAAAGAAAACGATCATTTCGAATTCAAACTGCAGGCTGTCACCGATGACGCCCCGCTGCCCGCCGAGGCTGGTGACAAACGCTATGCCGAGTGCGTAGTGACGGGTAAGACTGGCGACGACGGAGCGGCTTTCGACTTTGACTTCGGAAGTGTCACCTTTACGAAACCCGGCGAGTATGTGTACGACATTACCGAGGTTATCCCCACCGATAATGAGGATAAGATTGCAGGTGTTTCGTATGACGGCTCTTCCTACCATGTGACCGTTACCATCACGGACGACGGCAGCGGCCAGCTGACAATGACAGGTCACACCATTACGAAAGATGGTGCCCACGCGGATAGTGTCAAGTTTACCAACACCTATTCCACAAGCGGCGTTAAGGTAACTTTGAACGCCACCAAGAAACTGAATGTCGTGGTCGGCAACCGCACACTGCAACCCGGCGAATTCTCGTTCACATTGTGCGAAAAGCAGGCAGACGGCACGGTTTCTGCTAACCCCGCTGATACCGCCCCGAACGACGCAGACGGCAACGTTACGTTTAACCTGAATTTCACGGAAGCCGTAGGCCAAAAGACCTATGTCATCCGCGAGGTGAAGGGCGACCTCGGCGGCATCGGGTATGATACCCGTGCATACGAGGTCACTTTCGAAGTCACCGATAACGGCGTAGGTCAGCTTGAGGCAAGCAACCCCGCTTATACGCTGAACGACAAACCCGTTGACGGCGCACAGTTTGTAAACACCTACACGGCAACGGCGGGCGATAAAGTCAAGTTTACCCCCGAAGCCACCAAGGTTTTGACCGGCCGCCAGATGCAGCCGGGCGAGTTCCACTTCATTGTGACCGATAAGAATGGTAAGGAAGTTTCCACCGGCACGAACAAGGCTGACGGCACGGTGGAATTCTCCGACATTGGTTTCAGCGAAGCCCAGACAACGTATGCCGCACTGCTTGCCGACCTGCCGACCGAGCAGCCCACCGAGGATGAAAAGCCCGTTGTAGACGAGCAGCCCACCGCGACCGAGCAGCCCACTGCGACTGAGCAGCCCACCGAGGGCAACCAGCCCGATGTACATCGCCAGCCCGCTTTGCTTGCGCTGACCCCCGTTGACAACAACAGCGAGGAAATCGCGCCGACCGAGGAAATGCAAAACCTGCTGGTGCATTGGTATACCATCAGCGAGGTCAACGAGGCCAAAGACGGCATTACCTATGACCCCACGGTTTATACTGTGTGCGTGAAATTGCAGGATAAGGAAGGCAACGGCAAACTGGACATCGAGAGCGTCACCTATTACGAAGCCAACAAGACCACCCCGCTGGGGGATGGCGTAACGCCGACTTTCCGCAACAGCTATGCCGCAGCGGATTCCGACGCAGTAACCATTACCCTGCAAAAGAACCTGACCGGCCGTGCTCTGAACGCAGGCGAATTTACCTTTAAGCTGTCTTGCCCGGAGGACGCAGCGCACAATGGCCTGACCGCTACCAACGATGCCAGCGGCAAGGTGACATTTGCGCTGACCTATAAGGATCCTGACTCCAACAACAGCGACGCCGCCCCCACCGCCTACACCTACACGGTATCGGAGGTTAAGGGCGACGCCGAAGGCGTAAGCTATGATGACCAGACCTACACCTTTACAGTTGAGGTGCAGGACGATGGCACCGGCAAGATGAAGGCAGCGCTTACGAAAGTGCCCGCAAGCATGACCTTTACGAACACCTACACGCCGAAGGCCACGCCTACGCCCACAGTCACCCCCAGCCAAGAGCCTTCTGCTGCCCCGGCACCCACAGCTACCCCCGCACCTACCGCAACCCCGAAGCCCGTTGCCACCGCAACACCTGCCCCGATGACGCATATTCCGCAGACGGCGGACACATTCCCGCTGGCGCTGCTGACCGCTATTCTGGCTATCAGCGGCGGCGCGGTTGCCCTGCTGATCGTGGGCAAAAAGCGCAAAAAGTAATTCTCTCATCGTTCCCTAAATAGCAGACCCCCTCCCATACCGCCGGCAACAGCGGTGTGCGGAGGGGGTCTGCTTTTATCTGCCAAACAGAATCCCCCTCGACTCATAAATCGAGGGGTGAATAACCTATAGCAAAAGAATGTAAAAACACCATCTTGCCGTGCAGAACAAGATGATGTAAAATGGAAATAATGAGAAGTCCCTTCCATAAAGGCAGCCATACACCGCATCCAAAATCCGCCGGGGATGCAAAAACCAATTCGTTGGAGGTGTGCATTATGCCAAAGCCAAAATGGAATCTGAACACCATTTACATATCTGAGCGGCTGCAAGAGAGCCTGCGGCCTATTTCCCGCTGCGCCATGACGACAGTGGTCGCGCCCATGGGCTATGGAAAAACCACAGCGGTGAACTGGTATCTCGGCGAGCACGCCAAAGCAGAGGCGCTGCATATCATCCGTATCAGCGTGTATTCCGATAACCTTGCGATTTTCTGGAAGAGCGTTCAGGAGGCGTTTGCCCGCGCAGGGTTCACCTTCCTGCGGGAGTATCCCTGTCCAACGGACGCGGCAGGCGGCGGGCTGCTGGTGGATGATCTGTGCCATATGCTGGCGGGCGAATCCCCTTGTTACATCTTCATTGACGATTTTCATCTGCTGACGGACAAGCGTGCCCCCCTGTTCCTTTGTATGCTGGCAAATCGGTTGCCTGCCAATGTGCATATAATCGTTGCAAGCCGTGACCGCTTTTTGCCCGCTGCGGAGGCAGTGCGGCTGGGGGGCAAGGTATATCAAATCGGCATGGAACAACTGCGCCTCAACCATACGGAGCTTGCGGTTTATGCCCACCGCTGCGGGACAAAACTTTCCGATGCGCAGGTGGAAAGCCTTCTCTATTCCAGCGAGGGCTGGTTTTCTGCCGTATATCTAAACCTGCGCACCCTCTCCGAGCGCGGCGTGCTGCCCAGCCGGAACTCCGATATCTACGCCACTTTTACCGCCGCTATGATCGATCCGCTGCCGGAAAAGCAGCGGGAGTTTTTGGCGGTAATGGGCCTTGCCGATGAGTTTACTGTCGAAATGGCGCAGTGTATCACAGGGGATGCGGACGCGGCGCAGATCCTTGCCATGCTGACCGAGCAGAACGCCTTTGTCACGCGTTTGCCGGATGGCGTGACCTATCGCTTTCATCACATGATGAAGGAATGTGCCGAACGGAGCTTTCACGAGATGAAGGCGGAAACACAAAAGCTCTATTGGGAGCGTTTCGGGCTGTGGTATGAAAACCAACGGCAGTATCTTCACGCTATTGCCGCCTACCGAAAAAGTGAGGACTACCATGCGCTGCTGCGGGTCATTCGCGGTGATGCAGGCATTCTGTTGGCCTCGCTGAAGCCGGAGGATGTGCTGGACGCATTGAACAAATGCCCCGCCGAGACGTTGAAAGCCAATCCCTTTGCCATTCTGGTCCTGATGCGGCGGATGTTCACATGGCGGCAGATCCCGAAGATGCTGGAGCTGAAAGAACTGCTGCTGACAGCCATTGCGGAACACCCGGAACTGTCGGCGGAGGAGCGCGGCAACCTGCTGGGTGAGTGTGACCTTATCCTGAGTTTTCTCTGCTATAATGACATCAGCGCCATGAGCCGCCTGCACCGCAGTGCCAGCAGACAGATGTCCCGCCCGGCCATCAGCATCCAATCCGGCGGCGGCTGGACCTTTGGCTCACCGTCTGTCCTGATGATGTTCTACCGCGCACCGGGAGAACTTGAGGGCGAGCTGGCCGAGATGGATGAGTGTATGCCCCATTACTATAAAGTCACGAACAACCACGGTCAGGGCGCGGAAACCATTATGCGCGCAGAGGCGCTGTTCTGCCAAGGGCATTTTACCGATGCGCACATCGAGCTGGAGCGCGCTTACGCACAGGTCAGGGACAACGGGCAAATCAACATGGCGCTATGCTGTGATTTCCTGTCACGGCGGCTTTCTCTGCACACCGATGTGGAGCAGCGATATACTTTTGCGGAAAGATACGCAGAGCTGCTGCAATATCACGATGCATCGTGGATCAACATCTGGTGTGCCACCAGTGCCTATTATCATGCGCTGCGGGGGGAAGCAGAAGAGATCCCGGAGATTTTTTCGCAGCACAGGCTCTCCACCGTCAATATGCTTGCGCCGGGCAAGCCTATGATGGAAATGATCGAAAATCAGGTGTATCTTGCCCAAGGCGCCTATGCCAAGGTGGTGGGACGCAGCGCGGAACTGCTGGCGGTGTGCGAAGCGATGCACTATGCGCTGGTGGCGCTGCATATCCGCATCCAGACGGCAGCGGCCTACGAGAAATTGGGCAAGACCGAAGAGGCCCATGTATGGCTGCGGAAAGCGCTTGCCGACGCGGAACCGGACGGCTTTGTGATGCCGTTCGTGGAGAACTACGACTGCCTGCAGCCCATTCTTGCGCGCGAGATGAAAAACGGCTTGATTGCGAAGATCACTGACCTTGGCGAAGCGGCAATGGTACGAAACGCCGCAAGCGTGCGCCCGGCAGCATTTGATGTGCTGACAGCGCGGGAATTTGAAATCGTAGAACTGATGGTGCAGCGGCTCAGCAACCGTGAGATCGCCGAAAAGCTCTATCTTTCCGAGGGAAGCGTCAAGCAGTACGCGAACCAAATCTATTCAAAACTCCATATTGACGGCGATACCCGAACCAAGCGAAAGCAGCTTGCCGAACTGCTTGGGCAAAAGCCCTAAGGCAACACCGCACAATTCCCGCCTAACGGCTTAAGCACCGCTCCGGCGGCTGCGGCACGGCATCTGCGTTGCCAAAATGCTCGATAAGACATCCAGTATTATCTGCGCTTTTGGCTTAGCAGCTGCCGCACCTCGCTCGCCGTATCGGCACTTAGAATTATGCGGTATTGCCCTATCCTTTAGTTAATGGTTATCCCACCCGATCCACCGTACAATGTAGGTACGGTGGATCTTTATTTTTGCGGAAGGGAGGGCCTACACTTGAACCGAAGGTATCTCACAGCTGTCACGCCGCTGCCTGATTATATTTTGCAGGTCGATTTTGTGTCCGGAAGTCGGCTTTTGCTGGATATGAAGCCGTATCTGGATAAGATTCGGTTTCGCCCGCTTGCTGATGCGCGGGTGTGGAACAGCGCTGTGACCAACGGCATCTTTGTCCGCTTTGGCGATGTGGAGCTAAGCCATGACGAAATTTTGACCATGGCAGAGCAGGCATACGAATGAAAAAAGCAACGCAAAATAGAGAAATTTAAGGAGGAAAGACATGAACTGTATCCAAAAAATGCTGGCAGCTGCGCTCGGCTGCGTGCTGAGTGCGCTGCTTCTGACCGGCTGCGGAGAAAAAGAAGAGCCGGTCAACATAACGCTTGCAAACCACAGCGGTCACGGCATCACATCTATCAGCATCACGCCCTCGACCAGCGATGAATGGGACACGGAGCTTGTCGACGGTATCTTCCAGAGCGGAGAAATGATGGAAGTCAGCCTTGGTTCCTACAAGCCGTCTGAGCTTCCGGACTTCAACATTCTTGTCTACAACGAAGAAAGCTACGTCCTGTACGACAACGATGTTGACGAAGTGGATTTTACAATCCACGATGGCGACTATGTTGTATTCCTGTCTCCGGACGGCGACGACAGCATCGTGGTCTGCACATCGGAGGAATATGACAATCTGTACGCCGGCGATGGCGAGAACGCCCCGACAGGCTACACGGCCGAAGAGCTTGGGCAGACTGGCGGTATGTCAGGCTTCTCCGGCTGCTGGAAGCTTGAAAACGCGCCGTTCTATTTCGTCATCAACGACAACTATGAGTGGATTGCCGTCAACCTCTACGGCGAGCAAGTCGGCCCCGGCTATGTCGTGTCGGAAGATGACTGCATCATGCTCTGCATGGAGGACGACACAGAGCTTGTTTCCCTCTGGCAGACCGCTAACGGCGACCTGAGCGACGCCAACGGCAACACACTTACCGCCTCTGAGTACATTATGCTCCTGCCGACACCGGATGACGAGCTGAACCAGACCGCCTGCTTTCCCGGTAGCTTTACCAATGTATCCATCAAGTATCCAATCCAGATGGAAGCACACGAACACCCGAATGTTGACAATTCGCTGAGCTTCAACGCAGTCATGGAAGACGGAACGGATGACTACTATTCCAATATTGTGATTGCCTTCCAGCCTATCTCCGGCTATGATTCCTATATGGAAAAGGGCGCTGCCAGCGCGAAGCCCTACATGGTCAAGATGCTCGACGACTTTATGAAGGGTATGTACGGCGACAAGCTCATCCAATCCTTCGGCTCGGATTTCAAGGATAACGGCGACTACTACAGTCTGACCGGTTATATGTGGCTCGACGGATCCATCTTCTCCGACGGTCCGTCTCAGCCTGTGCGCGGCTGTATGGAGGTTCGCTACTACGGTCCGACCGGCTACGCGCTTGTCGCAACGACCATCGCGCTCGAGGGTCGAATCCACAACTACTTTGAGATTTGCAACAACATGCTCGAAACCATCTCCTACACCGCCGGATGGAGCACCGCGCCCAAGCCCGTACCCACTCAGGCAACCTATTCCGGCGATACCGGCGACTACGGCACGCCATACTACTGGTATGATGAAGACGGCGACGTGTGGTACTGGAACGGCTATGAAAACGAGTTCATCTCCTACGGCTCGGACGGCTATATTGACGACGATTCTGGCGAATACATGGAATCCAACGATGCCGGCTGGGATTACTCGGATGAGTACTACGACGACTACGATCCGTGGTCTGACCCCGGTGACGGCTGGGACGATTACTCTTACGATGACGAAGGTTGGGGCGACTACTTTGATGAGTAAGATACAGGCTCTGAACGTGCGCTGCCGGTGCCGCGCAATGTCACTTTATTACCTGATGGAGTGACCGGAAGGAGGCGTATCATGAAAAACCGGTGGAAGAACACCGCATTCTTTGCGCAGGTGATGGTGCTTTGCCTGTGCCTTGCCGCCTGCGGCAATTCCGATGATGTGGCGGGGGATGATTGGCGCACAACCGGTATGGTGATCGACAGCGGAACCATCACCCATGACGGCGACAGTGTGGATGTCCTGGTCACAGTGAGCGAGAGCAGCGCAGCCTTCTACCGGGACATCCCGGAGCAGGTGCTGTTCGACAGTGTCACCTTCCCCATGGACATTCCCGATGCTGAGCAGGCATTTCACAGCATCTCCTTTGATGATCTGGACGGCGACGGCGAGAGCGATGTATGGGTGAGCTTTCTCCACGAAAACGGGGATGCAACGGATCTTGTCTGGATCTGGGATCCGGAGGAGCGCTATGTCTATCGGGAGGATCTGTCCGCGATTCCGGCTGACGAGGACGATCCAAGCGATTATGCAGGGCTTTGGGAGTACCCGGACGAAAATCTTTGGCTGCGCATCTATGAGGATGCGACATGGGAATTTGTAAATGATCAGGAAGATGTTATTGAGTACGGCACACTGTGGGCGGACGAAAACGGCGTGACGCTGCACTTTGACGGCAGCGGCGATACCCTGCAGCTGGATCGCAGCGTCAGCGGCGATCTCATCAACAGCGTGAACGGCGATATGCTTTTCCCGGCGGAGAGTAACCGGCAAGGCGGAATAGGAGACGAATATGGAAGAGAAGAATAAAAACCTGACGGATGAACAGCTTTCGCAGCAGCTCCGTAAGAGTAAAGGCGGAAAATGGGGCGGAACGTTCCTTTCGCTGCTGGGCGGCGTAATCGTCTTTGCGGGTATCGTGCAGGGCGGCAACCTTGTACTGATCATTGCGGGCGTTGTGATCCTCGCGCTGGGGCAGACGGCAAAGGGAAAATCCAGGGAGCAGGCCGGCCGCCAGACCTTCGATGCCCTGGCACCGGATATTGTAAGCACAGTCTTTGACAACATAAAGATGGATCCCGCCCCGCACATATTGGATGCTAAGGATACAAACATTCCCCTGCCCGGCCATACCTATTGCAGCGGCAGCGGGTATATCCGCGGAACCTATCAGGGGCTGACCACCGAATTGTGCACCGTCAGGCTGACGGAGGTGAACGAGTTTCAGCGCGAGGAAACCGGTCAGTGGGAGAAAAACGAGCGTGAGGTCTATACCGGGCAGTGGATGCTGTGTGAGCTGAACCGGGAATTTCCGACCTGGCTGACCATCTGGCCAAGAGAACGGATGGATAAACTGTTCGGCAGCAAAACCATCCGGACAGGAAACGAGGCCTTCGATAAGCGTTTTAATGTAAGCAGCGATGATGAAGCCGCAGCCCTTCGCATTCTGACGCCCGACTGCGCAGAGAAAATTCTGGCGCTGGCAGATTCCCCCTTCGGCAAGTTTGCCATAAACCTCAACAGTGACGGCAGACTGTATCTCGCGGTTCACAGCGGGCACGGCTTTTTTGACCTCGGCAAGGGCCGTGAGGATCCGGCACAGCTGCGCCAGCGCTTTACCCGTGAGCTGACGTGGTTTACGAATATGATCGATGTGTTCCGCGGCGCGTAAAGGAGGTGGGCAATATGCCGCTTTGGCTTGCTGTGGTGCTGTTGGCATCGGCGGTTATCGGCATCGTGCTGTGCCGTAAATATCTGCGCCGAAACAAAACCGTGCGCATCCTCGGTATCAGTATCTGTGTGCTGCTGGCGTTGGCCTGCATCCTGTATATCGGTCTGACCCTTCTCTTTGTGGATGCGGTGCAAAACCAGCCGCCCGCATTGTGACAGGAAAGGCACCGGCAGAGGTGTGAAGGAGGCCGTATGAAAAAGAATCGAATCCTCATTATCAGTATCGTTCTTGCGATAGCGTTTGTGGCGTGTCCCATAGAATCTACGCGGAATATCACAGCGGGAATCGGTTTCATTCTCGGGGCTGTGTCGGTGGCATGGCTCGGGGTACGCCAGCGGAAAGGCGCACAGAAGGAATACGAGGATACTGTGCGGCGGTACACAGGCACCACGATGATGAAGGTGGTATGGATCGAGGAATCGGTCAATGAACGGTGGGAGCAGCAGGAGGACGGCAGCGAACAGCTGCGCCGGGAGACAGTCTATCTTCCAACCTATGAGTACACCGTGAACGGCAAAACCTACCGGTACGCAAGCCGTCAGACCGTTTCCGGCAAGCGGGAACTGGGACGGCAGGTGGTCGGATATTACGATCCCACTCGGCCCGACCGTATTACCGAAAACAAGCCGCGAAAGCCTGTTTTGGGTGGGATGTGCTTCTTTATGTTTGCCGCGTTCCTGCTCTGGTTCGGTATCATGTCCTTTGCCGGTATGCTTTCCATTTCCTGATACTGCGTACCCATGCCGGGTCGCCGCAGGCGCATTTCAGCCCCCAAAAGCTTGTATGCACAGCGTGTGCTGCAAAAAAACAGGATACTTGCTGCCATACTTTTGTTTTATCTCTCCATACAAGTATTTCTTTCGCAGATAGTCCGCGTGTTCGGCTGCATTTTGGCTTTTTCGATACTGCGCAATGTTTTTTCAAAAAAGGCTTGACAATTTGCGATTTTTACCCCTATAATTTTTATAAATACCTTGGGCACTGCTGCCCAACAGCGCGAAGAAGGAGACATGATGAAAAAGCAGCTTGTAAGCATCCTGTTTGCCCTGTGCATGGTGCTCTGCCTTGTGCCCCTGGCGGCCTTTGCGGAGGAAAGCACGGAAACCCCGCCCGAGTGCAGTTGTGAAACAGCCTGCACGGCGGAAAACATGAATACGGCTTGCCCCGTCTGCGGCGCGGAGGGCGCTTTGCCGGAGAACTGTGAAAAGTGCGCCCGGCCCGCAGACGATGCGGCAGCCCAGCCGGAGACGGCCTTGACGGGGTTGATTGGCGGGAACGAGACGGCAAAAGAAGTCAGTACCGAGGATGAGCTGACTAAGGCGATTACTGATGTTAATTTCGACACCGTCAAGCTGACGGCGAACATTGACATCAGCAGTTCCCTGACCGTCAGCCGCACTGTGACGCTGGACTTAAACGGTTTTGTGCTGAAATACCAAAACGACAGCCAACGCGGCAGCGTGATTGTGGTCGAGAACGGCGGGCAGCTGACGATCGAGGACAGCAATACGAGTAAGCCCTCGCACAGATTCAATCCGAATGGCAAACTGTGGGTGCTGGACGAGGCAAGCGGCACAGAGACCGTCACCGGCGGCGTTATCACCGGCGGCACGGGAAAACCGATTCAGTTCGGCAGCGGCAAATATGTCTACGACGCATATTATGGCGGCGGTGTGTATATCGCACCCGGCGGGCAGCTGACCATGACCGGCGGCAATATTGTCGGCTGCTCCGCGGAGTTCGGCGGCGGCATATGTATTGAGTCGGAGCGAGACGGCAAACAGGGTCAGTTCTCTATGTCCGGCGGCAATATTATCGGCTGCTCCGCGGAGTGCGGCGGCGGTGTATATGTTGATTCGGAGTCAAACCAGAGTCCGTTCTCTATGTCCGGCGGCAGCATCATCGGCTGTGTCGCCTCCGACATCGGCGGCGGTGTTCGTGCTTCCGGCACGTTCAAAATGTCAGGTCAGGCGGTCATTCGCAGCTGCACCGTCGAAAGCGCGACCCAATCTATTTACGGCGGAGGCATATATGTCAACAGCAGCAGCAGCTTTGAGATGTCTGGTGAGGCAAAAATCGAATACTGTCAGGCAATCTCCAACTCTTCCAAATCTTCAAACGGCGGGGGTGTCTATCTCACAAACAATACGAAGTTCACCCTGTCGGGCAGCGCCGTGATTCAAAACTGCAAGGCGGATAATTCCGTCACCCCCGGCGAAACCTATGGCGGCGGCGTGAGCGCCGATTGCATGAGGCAGATCACCTTGGAGGGCAATGCGCAAATTTTCCAATGTACTGCGGCAAACGGAAGCGGACTATACATCACCGGCTCTCTGATGTATCCTAATGACTATGGGAAACTTTACGCCAACGGTGGCTCGGTTAACGGCGACGTCGTGCTGGGAGATAAAGATAAAAGCGACGGTCCCTGTACCATTACAGGCTCCGGCGAGACTGTGTTCAATGGCAAAGTGACCGTTACCCCCGGCAGCACCATCGAAAGCGGCATATTCAACGGCGAGGTCACCAACAACGGCACCATCACCGGCGGCGTCTTTAACAACACAGTCTCCGGCAGCGGTACCATCAAAGGCGGCACATTTAACGGCACCCCCGCGCTTGCCACCGGCAGCGGCACGGAGACAGACCCCTATCAAATCAGCACCGCCGATGGGCTGAAATGGTTCCGGGATAAGGTGAATAATGCCAAAACCCCAGATGAAACCAAAATCTGCGTCGAATTGACGGAAGACATTGATTTGAGCGGCGAAGAATGGTCGCCAATCGGCATTGGTCAAGGCGTTTATTGGGGGAGTCTTTCCTACTCCGGCACATTTGACGGCAAGGGCCATACCATCAAAAATCTGTCCATCGACAACAGCAGCGCGAATTTTGTCGGCCTGTTCGGCTATGTGCTCGGCGGCACCATCCGGAATCTGACGGTGTCGGGTTCTGTGAAAGGCAGCGGACATACCGGCGGCATCGCGGGCGGCGCTGATGGCGGCACCTTCGAGAATTGCGCCAACCTGTGTGTAGTACAAAGTGATAGCACCGAAGGTGGTACCACCGGCGGAATTATCGGATTTGCGTTAAATATGGATTACGTACTGATCGTCCGTGACTGCTATAATGTCGGCAGTATCACCGGCAGACATGCTGGCGGGATCATCGGACAATGCAGCTGGCATGAAACGATCAGCAACTGCTATAACGCCGGTACGGTCACCGGAACAGCAAATGCCGGTGCGATCATTGGCAGTTACTCCTCTGACAAAATCTCCAACTGCTACTATCTGGATGGCTCGGTAATTAGGAAAGGCAGGGGCGACAAGGCGTCAATTGCCAAAACTGCAACGGAATTTGCCGACGGCACAGTGCGGGAGCTGCTCAAGGCTGGCGAACGCGACAACAATGCTAACCCGTGGGCAGACGAATGTAAATATCTGGCCGCAGCAGGCAAGACCCTGCCCGTGCTCGAGGGACAGGGCGATGAACAACATAAACACGATGGAAAATGGACATCGAATGGCGACGGCACCCACAGCCGCCGCTGCACCTGCAACGCCGTGGAAACAGAAAACTGCTCCGGCGGCACGGCAACCTGCATAGCTAAGGCCGTCTGTGAGATTTGCAAAGAAAGCTACGGCAGCCTTGACCCGAACAACCACACCGACCTGAAACACATTGACGCAAAGGCCGCTACCGCTGCAGCGGAAGGCAACATTGCGTATTGGTACTGCGACGGCTGCAAGAAGTATTTCTCCGATGCTGCGGCAAAAACGGAAATCACCCGGGCCGACACCGTGACGGCCAAGCTGCCCCAGCCCACCACGCTGCCGACGGCAA